>WPCI01420348.1_pt1 | contig 174860 bp, 152 predicted proteins | sample 5399871 | NCBI WGS metagenome assembly WPCI01 (sample SAMN12869469, study PRJNA574797) | sludge metagenome | isolation source: wastewater treatment of pH7 | place: China:Beijing | collected 2019-05-20
GGCAATCCGCCGATTAGAACATTGAGCTCCTCCCCTTCTACCACGGAGGCAGCAGTTTTTTTCATTTGATCAGCAGCCAGATGTGGCAGGAGATCACTAATATATAGTACAGGGTCAGAAGCATCTTCACCTATTATGACCTCAACTTTTTCCCCGCCCTTCTTTATCATAACGCCATGGAGGGCCAGGGGTTGCGCAACCCAGTGATACTTCTTGATGCCTCCGTAATAGTGTGTTTTCATCAGGGCTAAATCAGATGATTCATATAAAGGATTCGGCTTCAAATCAAGACGAGGCGAATCAACATGTGAGCCGATGAGATTAAAGCCCTGTAGAGGATCATTCTCACCGATAATAGCCGCTAATAAACCTTTTCCGCGTACGAGTTGGTAGACACGATCTCCTGTCTTAAGCTCGGAATATGTTTCCAATAGTTTGAAACCCTTTGATTCTAAGTAGGCACTGGTAAAGTTTACAAATTCGCGCTCTGTCTTTCCCGAATCAAGAGCAAGCTTATACTCATCTGCAAAACTATTGATAGCGTCCAGTTTTTCCTTGTTGCCGGGTTCCCAGGCTGTTTTGAATTCGAAGGTCAATTTTTCCTCTAATTCTTTTGCCGCAGACTTCTTTTCTTCATTTTTGTCCATATATTCCCTCTCTTTCTCAAAAATCATCGAAAATAATTATAGCAAGATATAAAACGAAAATTAAGCAGGGCCTATAAAGACTCTGCTTAATCCGGTAATATACGTCAGATAGTTTGTTTTTTTAACTTATTCGTGCATGCAGCATCCATGATCATCTTCATTGAGAATTTTGAATTTTTCAGTTAACTCCGGAGTCATTCTGCCTTCAGATTCGAAATAACTCTGAAGCGCCTTTTTTATAGCCTGTTCAGCCAGCACGGAACAGTGCATTTTAACTGCAGGTAGCCCGTCCAGAGCTTCAGCAACAGCTTTATTGCTTATATCCAGTGCATCAGCAGTGTTCTTGCCGATTACCAATTCGGTTGCCATGCTGCTGGTTGCAATTGCGGACCCGCAACCAAAAGTTTTAAATTTGGCATCGGTTATAACGTCGTCTTCTATTTTTAAATCAATTTTCATGATGTCGCCACAGACAGGATTACCAACCGTGCCTGAGACTGTCGCATCAGGGATTTCGCCCATGTTACGCGGGTTCATGAAATGATCCATTACTTTTTCGCTATAGTCCATAGCCGCCCTCTCTTACTAGCCTGTTTCCACCTTCCTGGGGAATCAAGGCTTCTATTTTGTCATTTATATAGTCATCGTATAAAGGTGACATATCACGCAGACGCTGAATAACTTTTGGTAAATCCTCGAGGAAGCGATCAACATCAGCATCAGTATTCTCTCTTCCCAGGCTAATTCTTAAAGAACCGTGAGCAACTTCATGCGGCAGCCCGATAGCAAGCAACACATGAGAAGGATCCAGGGAGGCTGATGTACATGCTGATCCACTTGAGCAGGCATACCCGAAAGCATCGAGTAAAAGCAGGATGGATTCACCTTCTATAAACTCAAAGCTGAAATTAACATTGTTGGGTAAACGCCTTGTCGGATGTCCATTCAACTTGGCATGAGAAACAATTTTCGGGATTTCGCGAATTAGGCGGTCGCGCAATTTAATTTGTCTCTCCCCTTCCTCTTCCAGATCGGAATAGGCCAGTTCAATCGCCTTCGCAAAAGCCATTATTGCAGGCACATTCTCAGTACCGCCTCTTTGCTTGCGCTCCTGGGCCCCACCGTCAACTAGAGGCGCTATTCGAGCTCCCCTTCGTTTGTAGAGAATACCTATGCCTTTTGGTCCGTATAGTTTATGACCGGAAAAAGACATTAGATCGACACCCAAATCACTTGGTCTAAGAGGAACAGCACCAAGTGCCTGTACAGCATCACTGTGGAACAAAATTTTGTGTTCCTGACAGATCTTGGCCAGTTCTTCAATAGGTTGAATAGTGCCGATTTCGTTATTTGCATACATGATTGAAACGAGTATGGTATCGGGGCGGATAGCAGCACGCAGATCTTCAGGATCCACTAAACCGTCTGCATCTACCTCTAAATATGTAACTTCATAGCCTTCCTTTTCCAAGGCCTCCATGCTGTGCAAAACGGCATGATGCTCTATGCTGGAGGTTATTAAATGCTTACCCTTTTTGTTATGCATCCTGGCTGCACCTTTTATGGCCCAGTTGTCTGATTCTGTGCCACCTGAGGTGAAATATATTTCTTCTGCTTTGACACCAAGTGTTTCCGCAATTCTTGTACGGGCTTGTTCCATGGCACGTCCAGCTATATTACCTTCTTTGTAAAAAGAGGATGGGTTGCCATAATTATTCTCCAGGGCATCCACAAGCACAGCCATAACTTCCGGGTGGATTGCTGTTGTGGCTGCGTGATCAAAGTAAACTCTCTTGTTCCCTTCTTCGGGCTTAATCATTATCGGCTCCTTCTGTGCGCTTTTTTCTCTGTTCTGCCTTGCGAAGCTTCTCAACTTCTGCCATCCATTTACTCACGGTCTGTTCGTGACCACGATCAGATGGCAGATAATATTGTACTCCTCTTAGTTTCTCAGGCAGGAACTCTTGTGACGAAATTGCCTCAGGCCAGTCATGACTATACTCATAACCCAGAGAGTAACCAAGGTCCTTCATGCCCTCAACAGGGGCATTGCGCAGATAGAAGGGTATTTCTCCGATATCTTTATTATCCAAATCATCCATGGCTCTGTTAATAGCCAAATAACTTGCATTGGATTTAGGGCTTGTAGCAATTAAAATAACTGCTTGAGACAGTATTATTTGTGCTTCAGGCATGCCAACCATCTGGGCAGCCTGCCAGGCAGAAACGACAATAGACAGGACCTGCGGATTGGCCATGCCTACTTCCTCCGATGCTGCAATCGCCAGACGACGTCCGATAAAGTTAATGTCCTCTCCGCCGCGTAGAGATCTGGCCAGATAATGTATAGCTGCCTGCGGATCACTGCCGCGCATAGACTTAATCATGGCTGAAACAGTGTCGTAATGTGCTTCGCCGGTAGAATCATAAAGAGCAACTTTTTCCTGCATTGAATCCATAGCAGCTTCGAGATCAATAGCAATAACACCTTCAGAATCAGGCTTAGTGGTCAGAGCTGCAAGTTCAAGTCCGTTTAAGGCTATTCTTGCGTCTCCACCTGCTCTTTGTGCGAAGAAGTCCAGAGCTTCAGCTGTTACATTTAGCAAAAGATAACCCAGTCCCCTCTCCTTGTCATTCAGAGCCCGCTCCAATATCGTATGAACATCATCGTTTTCCAGTGGGTACAGTTGAAATACGGTCGAGCGAGAGATCAAAGCTTTATTAACCTGAAAGTAGGGATTCTCAGTAGTAGCACCGATTAAAATAATGCTGCCATCTTCAACAGATGGCAAAAGAGCATCCTGTTGCGCTTTGTTGAAACGGTGAATCTCATCTATGAAAAGTACTGTCCTGCCGCTTGGGTTTAGTAAAGAGTTGCCGGTATCACTAATAACGCGTTTTATATCAGCAACACCGGAGGTAACAGCATTCAGCTGGCTAAAGGGTGCTTCAGTACTGTTCGCGATAATACGGGCAATGGAAGTTTTACCTGTGCCCGGAGGACCAAACAAAATGATTGAAGACAAACGATCGGCTTTAATCATACGCCACAAAAGTTTGCCTTCAGAAAGAATATGACGCTGTCCGGCAAAGTCGGACAGCGTCATTGGTGCCATGCGATAAGCTAGCGGAGAATGCCTATCGAAGTTAATCTCATTATTTGAGGTCGGCATAGAGCGGGAATTTCTCACATAGATCCGCTACTTCTTTGAGGATTCTTTCTTTGCTTTCATCATAGTTGAAGATAGCAAGAGAAATCAGTTCACCCAAGAGTTCCATTTCGGCAACTCCAAAGCCACGAGTTGTCAGTGCCGGTGTGCCAATGCGGAGTCCGCTGGTAATTGTTGCTTTCTCAGTCTCGTAAGGAACTGTGTTCTTGTTGGTCGTGATATTTACTTCGTCCAGTCTCTCCTGCAAAACTTTACCATTGCACTCTGTACCGCGCAGATCGATCAAAAGAAGATGCGTATCTGTGCCGCCGGAAACCAAGTTTACACCATGTTTGTTGAGTGACTCGCCCAAAGCCTTAGCATTGTCAACGACATTTTGCTGATAGGCCTTAAATGAAGGTTGCAGAGCCTCCAGGAAAGCAACGGCCTTAGCGGCAATGATGTGCATCAAGGGACCACCTTGCAGTCCGGGGAAAACAGCTGAGTTAATCTTCTTGCCGTATTCTTCTTTGGCAAGAATGATTCCGCCACGAGGTCCGCGCAAAGTTTTATGAGTTGTGGAGGTAACAAAATCAGCATAAGGAACAGGGTTTTCATGCAGACCGGCTGCAACCAAACCGGCGATATGGGCCATATCAACCATCAGGTATGCTCCAACCTCATCAGCGATTTCACGGAATTTTTTGAAATCAATCTTACGCGGATAAGCGCTGCCGCCTGCGATAATCATTTTGGGCTTTACTTCTAAAGCACGCTCGCGAACGACATCGTAGTCAATTTGTTCAGTTTCGCGGTCAACTTTATAGCCTTCAGCATTGAAATATTTTCCTGAGTAGTTGATTCTCATGCCATGAGTCAGGTGTCCACCGTGATCAAGGTCCAAGCCAAGAATAGTATCACCCGGTTCCAACATAGCGAAATAAACAGCAGTATTGGCGTTTGCGCCTGAATGAGGCTGAACGTTAGCAAATTCGGCTCCGAAAAGTTCTTTGACGCGATCGATAGCCAAATCTTCAGCTACGTCGACATACTCACAGCCACCGTAATAACGGCGTCCGGGATAACCTTCAGCGTATTTGTTTGTTAATACTGAACCTGCGGCCTCCATAACGGCCTGACTGACAAAGTTCTCTGATGCAATCATCTCTAACTTGTTCTGTTGGCGATCCAGTTCGCACATGAGTGAATCATAAAGTTTGGGATCTGTTTCCTTGACGTGTTGATACAACATTAATACCTCCAATATTGTTAAAAACTTGAATTATACCGCAATAATTCTATCATACTTGGGATAAGAATCATGCGAAAAAGCAGTAATATAAGAGCTTTCAAGTGATTTTAATTAATTTGTATAAGCTTTTATTGGATATGTGTCTATTTTGTCCAATACCGCATCAGCAAGGGCCTCTAAATCAAGCCCTTCTTCTGCAATTTCTACATCAAGAAGAGATGGATGTGTCTTGGGATGCTTGGACACGAATACTGTACAACAGTCTTCATAAGGTAAGATGGATGTCTCGTATGTACCGATGCGACGCGCTAACTCAATGGTCTCGTTTTTATCCTTACCGATCAGAGGACGGAATATCGGCATTGTTGTGATAGCATCAGTGGCAGCAATAGCTTCCAAAGTCTGACTGGCAACCTGACCGAGGCTTTCTCCGGTTATGAGGCATTTAGCCTTCTGTTTACGGGCAAGTTTTTCGGAGACCAGAAGCATAAGGCGGCGCATCACTACGGTAAGCATATTCTCAGGGCAGGCATCAACAAGAGCCAGCTGTGCTTCGGTGAAATCGACCTGATGGAATTTAATTGTCCCTGCATATCGCGCTATAATGCGCGTCAGATCTTCAACTTTCTTTAGTGCTTTCGGTCCCGTATAAGGGAAAGTATGAAAATAGATGGCGTCAAGCTGCATTCCTCGGGAAGCCATCATATATCCGGCAACCGGGCTGTCGATGCCACCGGATATGAGCAACATTCCTTTGCCGCTCATGCCAGTGGGCAGTCCTGACCGACCGGCAATAGTGCGATGATAGAGATAGATACTGTCCCGGATTTCAATTTGTACGACAAAATCAGGATCATGAACGTCAACTGTTAATCTTTCAGGAAAAGCTTCCAGGAGCACAGCACCCAGCCCGGCACTGATGTCATAAGATCGCAAGGGGAAATTTTTGTTGACCCGGCGTGTTTCAACTTTGAAAGTATAAGACTTATTGTTCTCAGCAAGAATGTCTTTTACGTAGGCCAGACTTGCATCCTGCAGGTCGGCATACTCAAGAGGAAGCTCTTGTACCGGAGAAACTGAGACAATACCGAAAACATCAGTCACCCGGTCGATGATTTCATTCATATCAGTATCATCTGATAAGGCACGCACCCAGATCCGGGAGGAATGCTCGTGTATATCAAAACGACCGAATTCATTAATGCGATAGCGAATATTGCGTATCAACTGACGCACAAAACTGCCCCGGTTTAAACCCTTGAGAGCAATTTCGCCAATTCTGACAAGTAAGAGATTTGTTTTATCTGAGGACGACATATCTGCTATGGTCTGGCATATTCCTGATAAATAATGCCAATTGCCTGTGCCAGAAGGTCAATATCTTTACTCGTGTGAATAACATTGAAACTGAAGCGAACACTGTTGGCAATTGTTTCTTTATCGTAACCCATTGCTTCCAGAACGTTGTTCTTACCCACTTCGTCTGCATGACAGGCAGAACCGGTAGAGATTGCCATTTCACGCGCGGACAAGGCATTTTGCAATGTTTCTCCTCGCAAACCTGGGAATGATATTGACAGCACAAGGGCTAAACCGTCATCAGGTGAAAGTACCTGATGCGGGATTTTAAATTGATTCAACAAGTCCAGAAAGCGTTCTCTGAGGGCGGCTACTCTCTCATAACTTGCAGCTATTTTGTCGTTGGAAAGTTCTACTGCCTGTGCCAAAGCATAGAAAAGAGGAGCATCTTCTGTTCCGGAGCGTCTGTTTTTTTGCTGTCCACCACCATGAATCAATGGTTCGAATAATTTCTTGTCTTTTACCAACAATAAACCGCAAGACTTCGGAGCGCCGATTTTATGACCGGCTATCGAGGCAAAATCGAGGTCAGATTTTTTAAATGAAAAAGGAAGTTTACCAATAACTTGAACGACATCGCTGTGAATCAATGTTCTCGGATTTGCTTTCCTTGTTATTTCTACAACATTTCTCAAATCATTAATTGCACCGGTCTCGTTGCTGATATAAATAAAGCTGGCCAGACTGAATTCAGTCTCTTCTACTGCTGCTTTCCACTCATCCAGTCTGAGTTCTCCGGTTTTCTCCAAACCGATCCATTTTGTCTCAAAATCATAGTAACGTTCCAAAAACAAGGCTGTTTGCTTAGTAGCTTCGTGCTCACCCAAAGTTGTTATTAATCGTCTGGGAGCATTCGCAGATAGCTGATAAGCACTGCCTTTTAAAGCAGTGTTGATGGACTCTGTTCCACCTGAAGTGAAAATAATCTCAGATTCGTGGCAGTCCAAAGTTGCAGCTATTTTTTGTCGCGCCTGCTCAATTAAATCACGGCTTTGTTGTCCGAACAAATGAGATGAAGCGGGGTTTGCATAGCAATTACGCATATTTATGATGTAATTATCCAGGACATGTTGCTTGATCGGAGCACTTGCTGTGTTATCAAAATACCTACTCACGTTTAACCTCTTATAAAAAATAATTTAATTGATCTCTAAGCTTAACATATCTGTGCGCAAAGCCGTACGCAAAAATTCACAGGCATTGCCGTTTCTGCCGAAAAGAGGGCCTTCTACCGCTAAAACGATATTGCGCCGCGGTATTTCCAGCATCTGAGCTTCATTGTTTCGTGCAGGTCTGGCCAAAAGCGTAACACTGCCTTTAACCGGCAGATGGGCATACTTATTGGATTTAATATCTAACATGCGTTTTCCGGAAGAAATGGCCTGACCAAGATCAGGAAATATCTGCACCGGTATTGTTGAGGTGCACCAACCGTGAACAATATTGTCATAAACAATCGGCCATTGAGCTAACCAGTAACCGGGATGTCTCTTCTCAGTAAAGCCGAATATTTCGTCCAACTCCGCATTAGGTTCAATCAGGCTAATAGGCTGCAAACCAACGTCTTCGTAGGAAGTAAGATTCAGGAAGCTAAAGGTTAGTGAATTAAAATGGGGTATACGCAAGCGCTCGGGTTGCTTTGCAACAAAAGTGCCTCGCCCCTTCTGGATTTCTAAAATACCGTCTGAAACTAATTCAGAAATAGCTTGGCGTACAGTTGGACGTGATAAATCGAGTTCCTCACATAATTGCATCTCTGAAGGGATGCGTTCGCCCTGCTTGTAACTGTTATCTTGAATGCGTTCTACAATTAACTCACGCAACTGCGCGTATAGTGGAATACTACTATGCTTATCAAGTTTCATGGGTTCGCCTCCTCAAGCTGGTCCTTACATCTTATCATAGATACCGGATAATGCAATTGAAAGTATGAATAGACATGCTGTAATAACATGATAACCCATGTCACTTACCGGCGACAAATTCAAACTGAGATCTTCAGGTAATGGGCAACAGTTGCATATCCACGAGCTTGCCATTTGGGGTCAGTTCACAGGCTGCATAGAGTATCTCAATAGGTAAATCATCCAATTGATGCCTGGCAGAAAAAACAGTTGCACAATTTTTGATTCGAGAAACTTGTCCGGATGACAGGGCATTTACTGCTCCTCCGAAAACATCTGAATTGCTTCTCCCCTTTACTTCAATGACATACAGAGTATTGTCCCTAATTGCAATGAGATCAAGCTCGCCGAGGCCGGATATTTTAACTCTTCGACCCAAGATTTTATAGCCCTCCCCGATCAGATAAGAAGCCACATAAGATTCTGTCTCTTCTCCTGTGCGCCAGGGGCGGTATTTATTGATTGAAAAGTTTTTCAAAAAACTGCGGCGATGTAAGGGACAGGCACCATGTATTTTTAAGGCTTGGATATGCTCGGCTGTGCCATAACCTTTATTGCTGGAAAAAGAATATTCAGGATAGAGCTCATCATATTGGCACATAAGATGGTCGCGACTGACTTTTGCCAATACGGACGCGGCTGCTATCACGTTGCATTCAGCGTCTCCATGGACTTTGGCCAATACCGGATAAGAAAACCCTTTGAGGCTGACAGCATCAACCAGGGCCAAATCAGGTTCTACAGCTAAGCCTTTCAAAGCATTTGACATAGCCAGACGACTTGCTTCCAAAATATTCATTACATCAATATCAGCAGCTGAAACTGAAGCAACATGCCAGCTGACAGCATGCTCAACTATCTGTTCGTAGAGAGCTTCGCGTCTTCTTTCTGTCATTTTCTTCGAGTCATTGAGACCAAGAAATTCTATGTCTGCAGGCAAAATACATGCTGCAGCAAAGACAGGACCGGCCAATGGTCCGCGACCGACTTCATCAACGCCTGCGATCAGACAATAACCCTGTTCTCTGTAGGCAGCTTCAATTTTTGACATTTGTTCATATCGTTCGCGGTCTTTATCACTGATTCTAATTTTTGTCATTTTGGCCTCTCTAAACTGATTCTTGCAATTTTGCCTGAGCGAAAATCAGCCAGGAGCATACGTGCAAAGCGCTCAGTATCTATGCGCCCACCACTTAATATGCAACCTTTATGCCGGGCAGCTTCCAAATACATCACGTATAAGCTGACAGAATTCTCATCATCAGCAACATCATCGAAATCTAAGTCATAACGCTTAAGCAGATCAGCGGGATAATGCCGAAAGATTTCTCTGAAAAGGCGAAATGCCAGATCCTCCAGTGGTAAGATATCATCTTTGATAGCACCGGTAGCCGCTAAAGCGAAGGCGGCATGATCTGAGGAAATTTTCGGCTCCAGCAAACCCGGTGAATCCAGCAGTTCCAATTCAGTGCCGACTCGCAGCCAGCGGATGGATCTGGTTACACCGGGTCTGGATTCAACGGGAGCACTGCGTTTTCCGATAAGAGCATTGATCAGTGTTGATTTGCCGGTATTTGGCACACCTCCGACCAAAATGCGCAAAGGTCTGGCTTGCCGTCCCCTGCCTTGCGCACGTTCCAAGATAGGATGATGATATTTATCCAGCTCTTTGCGCAATCTGATAAGATCAGCAGCGGAATTGAGGCAGAGAGCCAATGCCCTCATCTTCTCTTTTTGATTATAGAAATTCAACCATTCTTCCGTGACGGAGGGGTCTGCAAGATCTGCATGTGACAATAATAAGAGATGTTCTTTATTAAGAGATAATTCAGTAAGCAAGGGATTCCGGCTACTAAGCGGTACACGGGCATCAGCGACCTCAACCAACAAGTCTACACGACTCAACTGTTCCTTAATTTGTCTGGTAGACCGTGCCATGTGGCCCGGATACCATTGGATATTTCTATCTTTGCGGTCAGCCATGTTTTACTCCTTAAAAAGAAAAAGGACGGTCTTGACCGTCCTCATCTACCAGTTTCATAAAGGCAATTTGCTCAGTTCAATCTGACCAATTCTTGCTTTTAATCATCTTTTTTGCTGACTAGACGTTCTTTGACACGAGTACGTTTTCCAACGCGGCCGCGTAAGTAATACAACTTAGCACGACGTACTTTACCTTTGCGCAGTACTTCTATTTCAGCGATCTTGGGTGAATGAAGTGGAAATACTCTCTCCACACCGACACCATACGATACACGACGAACCGTAATGGTTTCGCTCAGTCCTGAACCCTTACGGGCAATAACTGTTCCCTCAAAGATCTGGATGCGCTCACGAGCGCCTTCCGTAATTCTGAGATGAACATGTACACGGTCGCCTATTTCAATATAGTCGAAATCGCCTTTTAGGTGGGATTGTTCTACCGCTTTAATTAAGTCCATATTGCGTACCTCCTTTTTTATCTTTTAGAGATGTTCATGCACGCAATTGCAGCGGACCATCCCACAAACCTATAGCATTCTAGCAGATTAATTAAGGCTGTTCAAGCACTTTATACAAACCTTAAGATCGCTTTCAGTTTTGATTTTCTTCTTCCAGCCAGAGCAAAAATTCTTTTATCTGCTCATGGCTTAGTTCCATATTATCCAGCAAATCCGGTCTCATTTGAATTGTCTGCCATAAGCTGTCACTACTTCGGTGTCGCTTGATCCTGGCCTCATGTCCTGACAAAAGCACTGGAGGAACACGACGGCCCCTCCAAAGTTCAGGCCTGGTATACTGGCGCTCAGATAAAAGGCCACTGCTGAAGGATTCATCCTGCCAGGCCTCTTCGCTGACAAGAACGCCATCCAGAAGTCTCGCAGTAGCATCAATAATAAGGCATGCCGGAAGTTCACCGCCGGTAAGAACGAAATCACCGACTGAAACCGGTTCAGCGCCGATCTCATCCAAGACACGGGCGTCGATGCCTTCGTAGTGGCCACAGAGCAAAATCAGATGGTCTTCTTCTGCAAGTTCTTCTGCCATTTTCTGATCAAAACTGCGACCGCCTGCCTGCATAACCAATGTTCTGGGTGAACTATCCTCAGCCCGGGCCTGCTGCCATGCCCGGAAAACGGGTTCGCACATCATCAGCATGCCGACCCCGCCACCATAAAGGCTGTCATCGACCTGACCGTAATCGTTAACAGCAAAGTCGCGAATCTGAATGCTTTCAAACTGAAACAATTCCCGTTCCAAAGCACGTCCGAGAATGCTGCTTTTTACATAAGACTCAAGCAATTCGGGAAAAAGAGTCAGAACGGTAAACTTCATTCAAGATACCCCACATCCTTGATCTCTTAGTCACGCTGGCGATAGATTTCAAATAAACCGTCCGTCAGCTTTACCCGGATAAGCTCATTTTGCTGATCAATCTCGACAATTATCTGCTTTGTAAAGGGAATCAAAAGATTGTTTTCACCCGCTTTTTCCACAAGCATCACATAATGTGCACCGGTGTCAAACATGTCTGTTAATTCCCCTAATTCGCCATAGTCCTGATCAAAGACATTAAGACCGATCAGATCAGCCACGAAATACTCATTCTCTGACAATGGCAGCATGTCATCACGTCTGACAAACAACTGTGTTCCACGCTGCTTCTGTGCTTCTTCCCTGCTCTCAATGCCTGACAAACGGAGAATTGCACCCTTGTTAGAGTAACTGACACTCTCAAGCCTGCGCTCAGTTTCTACAGAGCCCGAACGGCATATCAGCGCAAGACCCGGTTTGAAGCCTTGCTTGTCATCACTGAAAACTTTGACAGACAGCTCGCCTCTGATACCATGCGCCCCGTGTACTTCTCCGACTAGAAGTAACTTCTGGATCATTCGACAATATCAACGATGATGCGGACTCCGTCAATTGTGCCTTTGGCCTTCATGACAGACCTAATCGCATTGGCTCTTTTCCCGCCTTTGCCGATGATTCGTCCCATATCATCAGGATCAACCTTGACCTCAAGTTTTATTTTTCTTCCTTCTCTGCTTTCTTCAATCTGAAGTTCTTCCGGATGATGGAGCAAAGGTTTGACAACCGTTCTTAAGAGTTCTTTCATGGATTACTCCTTTTCATCAGCTACGGTTTCGGCTTCCTCTTCAACAAGGTTTTTTTCAGCGACAGGAGCCTCAATAGCTACTTTGGTCGCTTTTGCTGGTTCTTCAGCTGTTGCAGCACTTGCTTCCAGCACATTATTGTAATGCAGGAGCTTGCGTACTGTCTCTGTTGGCTGAGCACCGGTTCCGAGCCAATACTTTACTCTCTCAACATCGACTTTAAAAGTTGAAGGCTGAGTATGAGGATTGTAGGTGCCGATCTCTTCAATAAAGCGACCGTCACGGGGTGAACGAATGTCGGCTACTACTACGCGATAGTAAGGTTGTTTCTTTTTACCGACTCTTTTTAATCTGATTTTTACTGCCATTTTGTCCTCCTAGACAAATTCTTTTTATTATTATTGAAAAACGGATAAACCGAAATTTCTACCATTTAATACTGTTAGGGTCAAACTGCTGGCGCTTGCGCTTTCCACGCCTGCCTCCCATATTGCCAAATTGCTGCATTAGCTTAAGTGAGTCGTTATACTGGCGTACAACCTGATTTACTGCTTGTACACTGGTGCCTGAACCACTTGCTATACGTTTGCGGCGGCTGGCGTTAAGCAATTTAGGGTTTTCCCGTTCAGCCATTGTCATAGACTGAATAATAGCACGCACAGAAACTAATTGATTCTCATCAACATCCAGATTTGCAGCCTTTCCACCAATGCCGGGAATCATGGAAAGCATGTCTTTAATAGAGCCCATATTCTGAATCTGTTCGAGCTGCTCCAGCATATCTTGCATGGTAAAGCGATTCTGACGTAAACGGTCAAGACTTTTCTTCGCCTTTTCCTCATCCAAAGTCTGTTCCGCTTTTTCAATTAATGAAAGCACGTCACCCATACCGAGAATTCTGGATGCCAGGCGATCCGGATAAAAAGGTTCCAGGTCTCCAACCTGTTCACCTGTACCGATAACCTTAATCGGCTTGCCTGTCATTTTGCGGATGGAAAGCGCTGCACCGCCTCTGGCGTCACCGTCCAGCTTTGTCATGATGAAGCCGTCCAGGCCGATCTGTTCTTCAAATTGACGGGCAATCTCCACTGCTTCCTGACCAATCATGGCATCAACAATGAGCAGGCGGTCATCAGCATGTACGACATTATCAATATCCCGCAATTCCTGCATCATTTCATCATCGATGGTCATACGACCGGCGGTATCAACAATCAGAGTGTCACAGAGCAGGTATTTGGCACGGTCAAGTCCCTCGAGGGCGATTTTGGCCGCAGATTTTTCTTCAGGATTAATGTAAAAAGGGACATCGATACTTTTTGCTAAAACTGCAAGCTGGTCCTGCGCTGCCGGGCGGTGTACGTCGACAGACACAAGCAAGGGCTTCTTCCCCTTCTTCCGCAAATGAAGCGCTAATTTAGCAGCTGTGGTCGTTTTACCGGCACCTTGCAGGCCGTACAACATGAAGACGGTGAAACCGCTGGAAGAAACAGCCAGTTTCTCCTGTTCGCCAAGAACTTCCAGTAAAGCTTCGTGTACAATTTTGACAACCTGTTGTCCCGGGGTCAGCGACTTCATTACATCGGCTCCCAGGGCTTTTTCATTTATATAATCAGCGAGTTCCTTTACCACTCCATAGTGGACGTCTGCCTCAAGAAGAGCCAGACGGATTTCACGCATCATTTCTTTAATATCTTTTTCGCTGACTCTGCTTTTACCGCGCATTTTATCAGTAATAGCTGAGAGTCTGGAGGTCAATCCTTCCAGGATGGCCATATTATGAGTCTCCTTCTTGTGATCGGTTCAGGCTGCGATCCAAACGTTCTATCAATAGTTTCAGCTTCTTGCAATTATTGTTCTCAACATTAAGCTTAACTTGATTAAGTATGTTATTAAGTTCGTCATGCTGGCAGACAAGTTTCAGACTTGTTTCTATCTCAACCAGTCTTTCCACGCCTCTGCGGATTACGGAATGAACAGCCTGCCGCGATGTTCCATCTATCTCGGCAATTTCAGAGAGTGACAAGTCATCATTATAGTAAAGAGTTAACAGGTCTCTTTGGCGCTTGGTCAAAAGCCCACTATAAAAATCCATCAAAAGACAGACATCGGTATGAGAAAGATTATCTTGCGTCTTAATATCCACAAGCTAGATTTTATCATGAAAAGATAATCTGTCAAGCAAAATAGTTGACAGGCTATTCAGATGGCAACAGAGCATCAACAAAGAGATTTTTGTCAAAGTCCTGAAGATCATCAACCTGCTCGCCCAATCCGGCCAAAACCAGGGGCAGGCCGGTCTCGTTGGCTACTGCAACAGCGACACCGCCTTTTGCATTGCCGTCCAGTTTACTTATTACAAGTCCGCTGACTTCAATAGCCTCATTAAAGGATCTGGCTTGGATAATAGCGTTCTGTCCAGTAGTCGCATCCAGAACCAACAAAGTTTCGACTTTTGCGTCCGGAGCTTCCCGTTTGATAACACGTTTGATCTTTGCCAGCTCGTCCATCAGATTTTTCTTTGTGTGGAGGCGGCCGGCAGTATCCACGATCAGAAGTTCAGTTTTGCGGGCCTTAGCCGATTGTATGGCATCAAATACAACTGCAGCTGGATCAGATCCCGTTTCATGTGAGATCACAGGAGTTTCGGTACGGTCGCCCCATTCCTTCAGCTGATCAATGGCTGCTGCCCGAAAAGTATCTGCTGCTGCCATCATTACCCGATGTCCATCGTTTTTGTAGCGATGAGCCAGTTTAGCAGCTGTGGTGGTCTTGCCGGTGCCGTTAACTCCTACCATGAGGAGTATGTTCAGCTCTCCGGATGCAAGCGTCAATTGCTTATCATCAAGCATGGACAGCAGTTTCTCCCGCAATACATTTATAACGGATTTATGGCTGGCATCTCCGGTCAGGCGTATGTGTTCGCGAATGCTGTCAATGGCCTCTGTAGCTGCCGGCAAACCGCAGTCAGCAGCCACCAAAGTCATCTCCAACTCATCGAGCATATCTTCATCATAACTGCCAAATTCAGCAGCCACACGGGTTATCTGATTTGTGATAAAATCTCGGGTCTTGCTCAGACCTTTCATAAACTTGTCAAAAATTGCCATATTTTACTCCTGGTCCACATTGGATAGTTTCATAGAAAGAACCCGGGAAATCCCTCTCTCCTGCATTGTAACTCCATAAAGACGATCTGCAGCTTCCATAGTCGGCTTGCGGTGAGTGACCAGTATGAACTGCATATGGTCTGAATAATTCTTGATGTAATTTGCAAAGCGCTGACCATTTACATCATCTAAAGAAGATTCAATCTCGTCAAATACAACAAAAGGTGTAGGTTTTAACTGAAGTATTGCAAAAATCAAAGCAATAGCGGTCAGACATCGCTCTCCGCCAGATAACAATGAAAGACGTGAAAGTTTCTTGCCGGGAGGCTGGGCTCTGATTTCAATATCAGCATCCAGGATATCCTCAGTTTCAGATAAGCTGAGCTGAGCAATCCCGCCGCTGAATAGATCAGAAAAGACCTGTGAGAAATTTTGATTGATACGATGGAAGGTTTCTTGAAAACGCTCTCTCATAGCATGTTCCAGGCTTGAAATAACTTCCTTAAGTTCGCTGCGGGCATTCTCAATATCTTTTCGTTGAGACTCACTTGATTCGAGTCTGTTTCTAAGAGCTTCATAATCGTTTAAAGCATTATGATTGATGGCGCCCATAGCTTCGAGCTCATTTCTGATCCTGTTACGCTCTCTCTTGGCCTGAGCCGGCGAATCAATTTCTACAGTTCTGTCTTCAATCTCATGCAGGGTCAGATTATAAGTTTCCCAAATACGATTGAGGAGGTCGTCCCTTTGTTCAACAATGCGCTCCTGTGCAGCTTCCTGTTTGGCTTTGGCACTACGAAGAAGGCCTAACTGTTCGCTCTTGCTCTGCAAACTTTGATATAACTCGCGTTTTTCCTGCTGCATGGTGACCTGGTGCTTTGAGGAAAGCTGAAGTGACTGTTCCAGCCCTATCAACTGTTGTTCTATGACTTCCAGACTGCTACGTGCTTTGATGATATTTTCCTGTTCTGTCTTAATGCGCAAACGATAAGATTCGATAGATTCATCAATGTCAACTATTCTTTGCCTGTGTCTTTCTTCCTCTTCATCAGAACTTTGCATATTGCTGTTTATTTCCTGCAAAGCTTCCTGCAGGGATTGCAACGATATTTCCAAATGTGTTACATCATCACGCAAAAGTTCGCGTTGTTCGGAAGCACTGCGGTTTTCCGTTTCAGCCTTGGCAATCTTGTCATCCAGGTCAGCTATCTGAGCCCGCAGGGAGACGGACTTCTGCTCGGCATCCTGATATGTAGCCAGACTACTAACTATCTGCTCTTTTGTTTTTTCAATAGCGGATTGTCGTTTATGCACTGAGCTCTTTAAAGCAGTTAAGTGGTTATCTTTGCTCTTATAATCAAATTCGCTTTCAGCAAAAACAGAACGTTTTTGACTTAGCCTGCTTAAACTGTCCTCCTCACTGGCTGCGGCAAGGTGGAGCCGGTCAAGTGCAGTATTATATTCTGACTCAATGCTTGCGATCTTCTGGGCAATCTCAAGACGCTCCTCCTGTAGGGCCCTGATCCTCGCCGGTCTGCCAGCTAATCCGCTCTGCCTGTTGCTCAGAGAACCCCCGCTCATAGACCCGCCTGGATACATAATATCTCCATTGCGGCTTACTATTCGGTATTTACGACCACTCTTGCGTGCGATTTTAATGGCATCATCCAAACTGTCTGCTATTAAGACGCGGCCCAGAGCGTAATCCAGTACATTTTCCAAACCCGGACGTATCTTAATCAGATCAGAAGCAAGGCCGACGAAGCCTTTTTCTGTACGAAGTGCATCTAAACTGCCTTGGCCAATCTTACTGACTTGCAAGGCAGCCTGTGGCAAAAATGTCACTCGACCTAAATTATGTTCTCTTAAAAAATCTATTAGAGTTTTTGCTGTGTCTTCCGTGTCACAAACGATATTGTGAACCATAGCACCTAAAGCGACATCAACTGCCAGAGCCAGGTCTTCGGGAATGTTAAGTAAGGAACCGAGGGGACCGACAACTCCCGTTCTCAGCTCTTCTTTATGCCGGATTGCCTGCATCAGATCCTTGACCGGTTTCTGATATCCCTCAAAGCTTTGCTCCAGACGACTTAATGTATCTTCTTCGTATGCACGTTGGCGTTCACTATCTCTTAGCTTAATGATACTTTGATCAATATCTTCCAGCTTTCTTTCAGCTTCGATTCTGACGGCCTTCATCTCTTCTGCAGCTTGCTCGGACAGTGCAAGTTCTGCCTGTAGCACTTCAAGACGAGCAGAGACTTCTTCTAAAGCGAAGACAGCACGATTGAGATCAGATTGATCGCCTGATAACTCTGCGGCGGAAGCATTTAAATGTTCCTGTAGAAAACTGTTTTCGGCTTTAGCACTCTGGAGTTCACTGTTAACTTGAAATAAGCAATCCTTCAGTTCTTCCCGGCCTTTGCGCAATTCATCTGTTTCTTTTTCACTTTTACTTAAACCGCTTACCGCCTCTGCTAAAGCTTCCTTTGCTTCCAAAAGACGACCCTCATAGCTTTTGCACTGTTTTTCCAGCTGGCTATGACGTTCCTGTCGGTCAATTACGGTGTTGGCAAGAATAGAAATCTGCTCATTCAGCCTAAGCTTCTCTTCTTCCAATTGCTGCAAGCGTTCTTCTGAAGAAGATTCCTTCTCACGTGAAAGAGCAATAGCACCGGTAGTGTCAGCAAGTTTAACGGAAAGCTCATTATGTGCTTTTCTTTCAGCTTCCACAGTGATTTCCAATTCAGCTATCTCATCGTCAAGCCTGCTGTTTTTCTTATTTATTGCAGTTAAGGCAGCTTCTGCGTCTATAAGTTCCAGTGTTGCGATATTCTGATTTTCTTCAGCTTCACCGGCTTGCTTCTCATAGTCTTTAATTTGCATCCAGGAAAGACTTATATCCAGTTTTCGGTATCTGTCGTTTAGTTCACTGTAGCGTCTGGCATCTTCAGCTTGCTGCTTTAAAGGATCTGCCTGGCGCCGCAGTTCTTCCAAAATGTCGTCCACCCTAAGCAAATTCTGATTGGCACGTTCCAGTCGACGCTCAGATTCTGCCTTTCTCGATTTAAACTGAACAATACCGGAAGCTTCATCAAAAATAAGGCGTCTGTCATCAGAACGCTCATTGAGTATTTCGTCAATCTTGCCCTGTCCGACAATCGAATAGCCGTCCAGGCCTATTCCCGTGTCAACCAACAGGGTATTGACATCCTTAAGTCTGCAAGCTGTTTTATTTATGAAATACTCGCTTTCACCTGAACGGTGATAACGTCTGGATATGCTGACCGTATCATAGTCGAGATCAAAAACACGCTTTGAATTATCAAAAGTAAGAACTACCTCTGCGTAACTCATCGGCCGGCGTTGGGCAGTACCGCTGAAGATCATGTCTGACATCCGCTGTCCACGCAGAATTCTTGCGCTCTGCTCACTCAGCCCCCACCTGATGGCATCAGTTACATTCGATTTGCCACTGCCATTGGGTCCCACTATAGCTGTGATGCCGGTGTCAAGATCAACCCTCGTTGCTTCGGGAAAAGACTTAAAACCAAGTATTTCTAACGATAAGAGCACGTCTTCTTATTCCTTACTTCATTTCTTCGTTTCTGTATTGCTCAATATAAGCTGCAGCCGCACCTTGTTCTGCTTCTTTCTTGGTTCTTCCTTCAGCTGTAGCTGCCAATTCACCGTCAACGTAAACAGCGGCCGTAAAACAACGATTATGATCCGGACCCCTTTGATCAATTATTTTAAAATCAACAGTAAATTCTTTCTTATGCGCTGTTTCCAGAAGATAACTTTTATGATCATAAATTAATTTCCCATCTATTGCCAGATCAATGTAAGTTGCAAACAAAACTTCTGCTACAGCTAAACAAGCGTCATAGCCGCCATCAACATAAATCGCTCCCAAAACAGCTTCCATAGCATTGGCCAGGTTGGAATCGTTGTCTGCACCACCGCTCAACGCTTCACCGTGCCCAAGCAAGAGCTGCGACTGCAAGTCTATCTGCCTTGCAATTCGGGCTAAAGTCGGTTCACACACCAGCCTCGACCGCAGTTTGGTCATTGAACCTTCGCTCAGAATCTCACGCCCAAACAAAATTGTGCTGATAGCCAATTGCAGGACGGCATCACCGAGAAACTCCAGGCGTTCATTATGAGCCTTGACCTTACTGTGCTCGTAAGCATAGGAAGAATGCGTCAATGCTTCCAGGAGTAGTCCTTCATTTTCGAAATAATAATTTAGATTTTTCTGCAGTTCAATACGATCCATATCAAGCATAATTCTGTAAAAAGACCCTGTTGCAACAGGGTCTGATTTTTAACAACAAACAGAAACCCTTGCTCTAAAGTGCACCGGCAATGAAATCAACTGCATCGCCGACAGTGCGGATTCGTTCAGCCTCTTCATCCGGAATACTGAGGTTGAATTCTTGTTCAAGAGTCATAATTAATTCAACGATATCCAGTGAGTCTGCGTTTAGATCATCAATAAAATTGGAAGACATTTCAACCGTATCTTCCTCAATGCTCAGCTGTTCAGCCAGCAGGCCACGTACACGCTCAAAAATTTCTTTCTTTGTCATTTCTATCCTCCTAGTAGAACAATAATTTTAAAAAACTTATATCCTTCCGAATCCGAAGCTAACAGCCAGACCGGATCAGAGATTCTCAATCAAATCACTTAATATCGCACGATTTTTGTACCAGTAATCTATACCTGAAAGTATAGTAAGCACTAATGTAGCAATAATCATAATGTTGGTAAATAAGACATAGGCTGAACTAAAGGCTTCTTTACTATAACTGGAGCCGGTGATAAACGGTTCAATTAATAAAAAGATTAAAGTAAGCATCTGTACAACTGCCTTAATCTTACCAAACCAGCTGGCAGCGATAACTACACCACGCTCTGCTGCCAGAAGTCGAATACCCGTAACCAGGAACTCACGCGCTACGATAATCATCAGGACGAAAGAAGTAACACGGCCCAGCTCGACAAAAGCTGCAAAACCACCAATGACCAGCAACTTGTCAGCAATGGGGTCAAGGAATTTTCCGAAATTGCTAACTAAGCCCATACGTCTGGCCAGCAGACCGTCAAAAAGGTCTGTTAGTGAAGCTATTATAAAGATAAAAGTAGCAATTACCCTGCCACCTTGTGAAAGAACAAACTGAGAAAAAGTTCCGTCTCCAAAAACCGGTACCATGAAAAGTAAAAATAACGGTACCAGTAGAACCCTTAATAATGTCAGCCTATTCGGTACATTCATCCAACGTAACCCCCCAAAGATCAAAAGCCTCGGCATCGACAATTCTCGCTTGGCACCAGCTTCCTACAGTCAAGTCAGGCCTGGTTGAAGCTAAATGAATAATCGGATCAATATCCGGGGCTTCTCCGTAGCTTCTTGCTCTGAAAAGTATACCACCATCGTCGACATCATCCAAACGAAGCATGACTTCGTCACCAATGCGCTGCCGGTTTTTAGCCAATGAAATCTTTTCTTGTGCTTGCATCAAACGTTGATAACGGTCAGCAGCAATCTCAGGATCAACCTGATCCGACATGCCGGCAGCCGGAGTACCATCTTCTGCTGAAAAAACAAAGCTACCCAGGCGGTCAAACTGAATCTCTTCAATGAAATTAAGCAGAAGTTGAAAATCTTCCTCAGTCTCTCCCGGGAAGCCCAGCATAACGGTACTACGTAAAATAATGTCAGGCATGGCCTGGCGCAGAAGCTTAATTCGATCGGCTATTAACTCAGCCGATTCATGTCGACGCATGCGCTTTAATATCTTGTTGGAAGCGTGCTGAATGGGCAGATCCAGATACTTGCAAACCTGTTCGTTGGAAGCCATGGTTTCAATCAGTTGGTCTGTAATTGCGTCAGCGTAAGCGTACATGATTCTGATTTGTTCAATGTCTTCAAGCTGACTGACCAGTTGCCGGATCAGCTTGGCCAAAGTGATATCTTCACTAAGGTCACTGCCATAGCGGGTTGTATCCTGTGCTATCAGGATGAGTTCTTTCTTGCCCAGAGAAACAAGATGCCCTGCTTCCCTGATTATTGAGTCTAGACGACGGGAATGCAGGCCCCCGCGTAAAGATGGTATTTTGCAATAGGTACAGGCATTGCTGCAACCTTCTGCAATTTTCAAATATGCGTAACTTTGCCTGCCGTTGGACGGTATCCTGTCTTCTCGCAAATGGGCCAGGCTGCCGGGGCGTCCCGGTAAGAGACCTCTCAGATCCTCTCCCCTTTCCAGACGCTTCACTGTTTCTGTAATATCGCCATACTGAGCAGTTCCAAGAACAGCATCAACCTCAGGCATTGAAGTTAGTATTTCTGCCTTGTAACGCTGTGACATGCAACCACAAACAATCAAAAAGCGAGCTCTGGCATCGGTATTTTCTTTGTATGCGGCCATGTCCAGAATCGCATCAATAGCTTCAGCAACAGCGGCTTCAAGAAATCCGCAGGTATTAACGATGAGGATATCTGCATCTTCAATTATATCGGTACCGCGATACCCTGCTTCCCGCAATAAAACAGCCATTGACTCGGCATCAACCTCATTTTTCGGACATCCCAAACTCAATAGATAATAAGTTGACAAGTTAAATAATATCCTCCTCAACGGATAGAAAATTTTTTACAGCTTTGTTGGACACGTAGGCGGAGTAACCACGGCGTGCCAGAAGGCGCATCGCTTTGGAGTATTCCGGTATGGAAGTCCTATAATAAGCTTCCAGTAAAGCCTGGCTGCTTTCTTCGTCCTCAGACAAAGTGTCAGCTATCTTCACGCTGACAGCATGCTCTATTCCTGCATCACTCAAGACATATTGCATGGCTCTTCTGGAACGAAGACGCTTTCCTGTATATCGACGGCAGATATATCTGGCTGCACGTTCATCATTGATATAATCAATTTCCTTTAAATAAGCAATGACAGCTTCAACTATATCCGGATCATAACTTTCCTGTTGTAATTTCTGTCTTACTCTGCCACTGGATTTATTGCGATCAAGACCCAAAAAAGCTACAGCACGTTCGCGGCAGCTATCAAACTCCTCGCTCGAACTCATAGATCCAGACCAAGAATATCATCGACATCATCAACGACTTCCTCGCTTACAGCTCCGGCCTTCTTCTGCTCATCAACATTAGCAGTGTCATCCTCGTCGTCATTGAAATAGAAGTCGCGTACTTTATCTTCAATCTCATCTAAAAGTTCTTCATTCTCTTCCAGGATCTCTCTAACAGCATCACGCCCATTCCCTAAACGTGTCTCACCATAAGAATACCAGGATCCGCTTTTTGACATAACATCACTCTCAACAGCAAGATCCATAACCTCCGAGGCGCGTGAAATGCCTTTGCCGAAAATAAGGTCAAACTCTGCTTCTTTAAAGGGAGGAGCAACTTTATTTTTAACGACGCGCACCCGGGTGCGATTACCAATATTCTCATCACCTTTCATGATGCGTTCAATGCGTCGTACATCAAGGCGTACAGAAGAGTAAAATTTAAGCGCCCGGCCACCGGTAGTTGTTTCCGGGTTACCGAACATGATACCGATCTTTTCACGTAACTGGTTGATAAAAATTACTGTTGTATTGCTCTTATTAAGAATTGCAGCCAGCTTCCTCATTGCCTGAGACATCAATCGTGCATGCAGACCGACAGAAGCGTCACCCATTTCGCCATCAATCTCTGCACGTGGTACAAGTGCTGCTACGGAGTCAATCACAATAATATCAATTGCGCCGCTTCGTGCCAGATCTTCACATATCTCCAAAGCCTGCTCACCGTAGTCGGGCTGAGATACGATTAAGTTATCAATATCTACCCCCAGATCCTCAGCATAATTGGGGTCAAGAGCGTGCTCGGCGTCTATAAAAGCAGCTACTCCTCCCAGTTTCTGAGCTTCTGCAATCATGTGTAAAGCTACAGTCGTCTTACCTGATGACTCCGGACCATATATCTCAACAATACGGCCACGCGGGACGCCTCCGATTCCCAAAGCAAGATCCAAGCTTAGCGAACCGGTAGGTATAGCTCCGATATCAACTACCTCGGAATCTCCTAACCTCTGAACGGCTCCCTTGCCGTATTCTTTTTCGATTTTATTCAGTGCCGCCTTCAAAGCGCGTTCGCGCTCTTCTGCTGATTTCGGGCTAACATCCTGACTTGATTTTGCAGATTTACTTTTTCTTGCCATGCTTAAACTTCCTCCTGTTCAGCTGTCAACGAACTTATGTTCTACTATTTTAAAGCTTTTCAATTAATAAAGCAATCTTATTTTCGGTTTTTTTTAGTCAACAGCAGACAAATTGACATAATTAGCTAATTTCTTGGCTGCAGATGCAGAACCCGGCGCATTATTCGCTGCAAATCTTTGGCTTCGTGCAGGTCTATTGCCAGTCCTGAGAGATAATAAACAAATAAGCCGATAATCAGCTTGACAGCGTAGAATGCCAGCTGCATTAGCTTGTTTGTGATATTGATAGGAAGTGTATTCATTCCCAGAAAGACCAATGTAGTCGGTATGGCAATTGCTATCAGACGCAAATAGTAAGGTGAGAGGCGAAATGGCCTGGCTTCCGGTATCTGATAACGATACAGGATGTGTAGCAGCAGCATCAGGCCGACAGAATTGACAACATAGGCCAATGGCAGTCCGTAAATACCAAGGTTAAGCACCTTGGTAAACAACATCGAGAGCAGCGGTGTGAAAATCAATGATAATACGCTGGTAAGTAGTGAAATTCTGGTAGTCTGCCGTGAATAAAAAGCATTGTTGTACATCAAGACTATGGTCTGAATAATTATAGCCAGACAATAAATGCGTAAGACACCGGCTTCTACCAGCAAACGGTCATATGGAATCGCGTTGTTCCACTGGTATATCGCTTCAATAGTTTCTTCTGCCATAACTGCAAAAGCTATAGCAAAAGGAGCTACGAAATAAGTTGCACGACGTAAAGACTGGGTGAAAATGCCACGCATGGATTGGTAGTCACGCCTAGCATATGCCCTTGACAAGGTGGGGGTCATAACATTGCTGACAGCAACGCCGAATATACCATAAGGTGCCGTCCAGGTAGTCGTTCCGTGCTGCAGTGCAGTAACTGCTCCGGTAAATTGGTTGGCGAAAGATGTTTGGATTATATAGTTAAGCTGAATTACTGAACCTGAGATCAGAGTAGGCAAAGCCAGACCCCAGAGGCGCCGGAAACCCTCGTCTTTCATCGCAATTGTCGGACGATAGAGCTGCAACTTATCACGCGTCATCAAGACCATGAAAACAAGGTTAATTATAGCTGCTACTACAATACCTGCTGCCGCACGAGTCGGGCCCTTTGCCGTACTGTTTCCCCAAAGCATGATAAAAACAATACAGGCGATATTGTATATTGTCGGGCCGAAAGCACTGCGTTGAAACAAACGGTATGCTTGTAAAATGCCGGAAAGGAAGCCGGCTGCCATCAAGAAAAATATCTGCGGGAAAAGCGCACGGGATACCTCAACTGCGCGACTGATCACAACCGGATCTTTATCCGCATTGTAAGATGAGATTATCCCGGGAGCAAAAATAATACCGAAGATGATGGCGACGGCTGTAGCCAGCAGAAAAACATTCATAAAGATGGAAACACTGCGCCAGACTCTTCTCTCCTGCCCCTTTTCAAGTCCTGAAGACATAAAGGGGGTGAGGGCTGCGCCAATGGCTCCGCCGATCATTAACTGATAAACTAAATCCGGAATTTGGAAGCCGATGAAATAGGCATCAGTATTTACGCCATAACCCAAAGTCGGGGCAATAACGATTTCGCGAATGAAACCTGAGATCTTGGATAAAGTCAGTGCAAACGCGACAATGAAAGTAGATTGGGCTACAGACATAATCGGTTCTGCGCTTCTTCGATTCAATTGTTTACTGTTAACTTTTCTGCTACTCACTCTGTGCAGCTCCTTCTCAGGAGATCTAGAGCCGTTGCTACGGCATAATTAATTACTCTTTGACGATTACCGGAGAAATACTTTCTATAAACAGAAACACTATCTCCATGGGTTAAAGCAAAGTATACAGTACCGACCGGATTTTCAGGAGTCCCTCCTTCAGGTCCTGCAAATCCGGTTACTGACAGATTCAAGTCTGCTTTTAACAGCCTCCGGCAGTTCTCTGCCATGGCCTGAGCACATTCAGCACTGACTACACCGTATTTTTCAATGATTGCAGGATCGACCCCCAATACATCTTTTTTGACACTGCTGGAATAACTCACAATACTGCCTTTAAAGATATTTGAAGTACCTGGCAAAGAGACCAAACGTGCCGACAAGGCTCCTCCGGTACAGGACTCAGCAAAGGCACAAGTCAAATCGTGCGAGTGAAGCTTTTCAGCCACAACCTCCTCTAAAGAGCGTGTGCCGATCTCATATATGTACTCTCCCAGACGTTCTTCGATAATATCTATAAGAGGCCCGGTTCTGTCCTCATCACCTTCTTCCAGTTTTTGTGAAATTCGCAGCACAACCCCTCCTTCACCGGCATAGGGAGCGAGAGTAGGATTGGTCTGCCCTGTAACAAGATCCTTGAGATGCTGTTCAATCTTGTATTCACCTATTCCGATCATACGCACATAGCGGTGAATAAAACGGGATGAACTGTATCGTGATAAGTAAGGTATCACCTGCTCTTCCAGCAGAGGTATGTTTTCTGAAGGTGGACCCGGCAGCACTAAAATATGGCGTATTTGGCCTTTATAGGAAAAAGTTGTTAAGGAGGCAGGTGCGGTCCCATTATTGTTTGGAAAAGCTTTCGCTCCTTCAGGTACGCGGGGAATAATAAAGTCCGGGCGATCAGAATCAGGGTAGAGCTTACGGATAGCTGCCGTCACAGAGCTGTCTTCAACAAGTGCCAGCTCAGTAATATCCGAAACGACTTGAACAGTAATGTCATCATCACTTGCTCCCAAACCACCGGTAGTGATTACGAGGTCATTCACTTCCAAAGCCAGGCGGATGGCATCATGAATCCTTTCACGGTGGTCTCCTACAACCTGACGTCTGAAAGTGTTGATACCCAGATCAGATAGTTTCTCGGCCAAATAAAAAGAGTTAGTGTCCATAGTCTGGCCTAAGAGAAGCTCGGTTCCGATAGCAATAATTTCGGCTGTCTTTATTTGTTCTGCAGCGGAAAGTTTAGTCATCCCCGTTCGATTTATCCTTTTCTTCCATCAAACTCTCAAACTGATCGGGTGTAATTAAAAGTTCACGTGGTTTACTGCCTTCAAAGGGACCAACATAACCCAACTCATTGAGACGGTCTATCATGCGGGCTGCGCGCGGATATCCCACGGTCAGCTTGCGTTGCAATAGGGACACTGATGCATAGCCGTTTTCAACTAAGACCTGCAGGGCTGACATTAAGAGTTCATCCTCTTCTTCCCCGCTTATTGTTGAAACATCAGTTCCGTCGGGGTTTTCTAAGGCGTCAGCCACAGTTTCATCATAATCACTGGGATAATAATCCTTAATGAATTTCAGGACGCGTTCCACCTCAAGGTCAGATACGAAGGCCCCCTGGCCACGGATGGGTTTAGCTGCACTTTGAGGATAATAGAGCATGTCTCCTTTTCCCAGAAGTCTTTCTGCACCGCCTGTGTCCAGAATAGTACGGGAGTCTACATGCGAAGTAACCGCGAAAGCTATACGTGAAGGAATATTGGCCTTGATTACCCCGGTAATAACATCAACAGAAGGGCGCTGTGTGGCTATTATGACGTGGATACCGGCTGCTCTGGCTTTTGCCATCAGACGGGAGATAGCGCTTTCCACTTGTCGTGAGGTTGTCGCCATAAGATCAGCCAGTTCATCGATAACAATTAGAATGTAAGGCAGTTTCACCGGCAAATCTTCTTCTTGTTCACTTTCAGACGACTTGGCCGCAGCGGCAATTTGTTTTTCCATCAGAAGGTTGTAGGATCCTATGTCACGTACGATGAGATCAGCAAAGAGTTTGTATCTGCGCTCCATCTCAGTGACTGCCCAGTTCAAAATCCCGTAAGCCTTTTCAGGATCAGTTACAACAGGCTGCAACAAATGGGGAATGCCATTGTAGATATTCAGTTCAACGATTTTAGGATCAATCATAAGTAAGCGCATTTGCTGAGGAGAGTAACGGTAAAGCAGGCTGATCAAAATATTATTGATACATACAGACTTGCCTGAGCCGGTAGCACCGGCTACAAGAACGTGGGGCATTTTGGTGATGTCACAAAGAATGACATCTCCTCCTGCATCACGCCCCAAAGGCGTAACAAGATGGCCGTCAGTATTTCTATATCCGCTGTCTTCCAGCAAGCCACGTAGTAATACAGGGTTGGTCTTTCTGTTTGGGATCTCTACCCCGATTGCAGGTTTACCGGGAATTGGGGCTTCAATTCTTACAGAGGTTGCAGCAAGACTTAGGGCGATGTCATCTGCGAGATTCACAATACGACTGACCTTGACACCCGGTCCGGGAGCAAGTTCATACCTTGTGATCGTCGGCCCGGTTGTATAATTGACGATTTTCGCTTCTACTCCGAAACTTTCCAGTGTGTCTTCCAGCTTCAGTCCTTGCTTACTGATATCACTAATTTCTGCTGAACTTTTCTGCAGGGCTCTGTCTTCACGCAACAGACTAAGAGGCGGTGCTTTGTAATCTGAGAAAAGGTTGATCTGTTGTCTTTTTCTCTGCCTTACTACTGTCGGCTTCTTACTCTCAGCTGCTAACTCTGCTGTTTTGGCATCAGCCCTGTCTTCCCATTTCTCCCGCTCTGAAGACATATCTTCTTGTAGAGTATTTTTACTTTGCAAAACGGCAGGCCGGATGGGACTGCTTACAGTATCTAATCCTGGCTTTTTGTCTTCATCAGGAAATATAAATGGCGGATTAAAACCGTCTGTCTGCTCATACACTTCCTTAGAGCCATAACCTGCGGGCGGACGCGCAAAATCAAGTCCTTTTCCGGTTTCATCACTATTATCACTGTTAAAAACAGGCTTCCCGTAGGGAGAATTATCCCAGATATCTACACCTGCCTGATTGCCTTCAGCTATAACGTTTTCCAGAGCTTCAGTATCATCATCCATCCAGCTGGGCAAAAGCGTGCCCCTTCTCGGTAAATCATCTTCACTGATAGCATCTGTTGGATTCTCCTCGTTAAAGGCAGCTTGTTTTTCTTCAATACGCTTACTGTGCCGATCAGATAAATCAGATAGATAGCGTGATGGAGACAGAGAAAATCCATAGATCAACGTAGCAACAATCATGCCGGTGATGATCACTGCTGCACCCGGGACGGTAGCAATAAAACTCAAAGACTGTCCGATCAGGCCGCCCAGCAGTCCGCCGCTTAAACTTCCACTACTCACTTGCTTCCCTGGATCGACTCCGTGAGACCATAATGCAGCTATAGTTTTAAAACCGGATAAAGATGAAGCTTCCTGCTCTGAAACCAAAAGCTTCAGGTCGCTGACACTCAAAGTAAAGATTGAAAAAAGTGCAGCTATGAGAAGTACACAGATCAATAAGGTCATAATGCGTGCACGGGAAATCTCTTTGCGGCGTTCCAGTAAATATAAAAAAGCCCAGACTAAAAAAACTAGCGGGAGTGCATAGGAGAAGCTGCCAATCAGGCCGCGCCCCAACAAGCGCAGTAAATCACCCAAATCTCCCAGGCTATTAGGTTTTCCAAAATATGCTATGCCCAGCAAAATAGCCATGGTCAGGTAAAAAACACCGAGGATGTCACGTACCAAACGAGGAGATTCACTACTGTTTTTATTTTTCTCTGCCATAATTATTTTACAGTTCACCTTTCGCTTGCAGATAAGCTGTCATTAAAATAGCAATAATAGTCTTTCCGTCACTGATTTGTCCAGACTTAACCTCCTCAAAGGCTGTTTGCAAAGGCAATTTCTCTACAGTAAGGAATTCCCCCTCATCCAGCTGTTGTTTGCCTTTACTGAGTTTTGTAGCCAGATAAACATAGATAAGTTCATCTGTATAGCCCGGTGACGGATAGAACTGCGTCAGTAACTGCCAGGAGTCAGCTATCAGGCCAACTTCTTCCATCAGTTCGCGCCGGGCACAAAGAAGCGGGCTTTCATCAGCTTCCAATTTTCCTGCCGGTATTTCGCGCAAGGGAGCCTGAGCTCCAACTCTGTACTGTCTGACTAAATATATATCCCGGTTGTCGTCAATAGCCAGTACACAGGCACCTCCGGGATGGTGAACAATTTCACGTTTGGACTTGCGCCCGTCAGGCAGCTGTACTTCAGTTGACTCAACAGTAAAAACCCTGCCGATAAAGCGTAGATCGGAAGATAGTGTCTCTTCATGCAGGTAGGCTATCTTTTTTCGCTCCGATTGCGAATGCTCTGCTTGCTCAGCTGAAGCAACAGGCAGTTCTATCTTACCTTGATCAAATACGCTTGGTTTTCTCAACAGTGGCTTATCATTTGCCTGATCCGGATCCATACATCTCCTCTTAACAATTAAACATTATTTTTTATTGCTTTTACGGCCAGCTGGTCTACACGATCATTCATCTCATGGTTGGAATGACCCTTAACCTTGATCCAGCTGATCTGGTGTCTGTCATTTTCTTTCAGCAACTCTTTCCAGAGATCAATATTACTTACTGCTGTGCCCGCAGAATTTTTCCATGACTTGCGTTGCCAGTTATCAAGCCAGTTTTCGTTAAAAGCGGATACTAAATACGAACTGTCACTATACAACCTTACCCGGCAGGGACGATTCAAGGCGCGCAAACCCATCAGGGCGGCGGTAAGTTCCATACGGTTATTAGTCGTATGCTCCTCAAAGCCGGATATTTCCTTCTCAATATCACCAAAACGCAATATAGCGGCCCATCCGCCGGGACCCGGATTGCCTGAGCATGCTCCATCTGTGTATATATCTACTGCTGATAATCTCTTCGTTAAATTAACTTGCTCTTCACTTGCCATGTCGCTATTATACATGATATGATCTTCGCGTTGGCATTTTGACATTACTATATAGGGGAGTGGCTCAACGGTAGAGCAACGGTCTCCAAAACCGTAGGTTGCGGGTTCAAATCCTGTCTCCCCTGCCAAAGAAAGCCTCGAACGATTTGTTTCGCAGGCTTTTCTTCTCGAATCGTTACTGCCGCACAGTGGAGTCGAAGTAAACCTTGACACTTTGCTGAGCGACAGGTAAAATCGATTAGGCTTCGGGGTGTAGCTCAGGTGGCTAGAGTGCTTGCTTGGGGTGCAAGAGGTCGCAAGTTCAAGTCTTGTCACTCCGACCAAAGAGAGTCTGTTTCTGAATAGCAGACTCTCTTTTTTTACAAAAAAAAGCCCGCTCAGATTAAAGAACGGGCTTAATCTTCAACTATTTATCTAAATCTAGAATTCTCGCGTATTACGATCACCTTTATTTATGTTATCCTGCGGACGTTGACGGTTCTGACGGAATCCACCGCCGGAGCTGTCTCTGTCTGAACCACGGGAACGATCTCCACGATCACGATCACGGTCAGATCTTCCGCGCGAGCGATTATCTCTGTCTCTGCCTCCACGTGAGCGGTCGTCACGGCGACGGTCACCGCCACTGCGACTTGGCTGCTGTTCAGTATATCCTTCAGGTTTTTCACTGGGATCACGCATGGAGAGGTTAAGCCTGCCCTGATCATCAACTTCCAGGACTGTTACTTGAACTTCATCTCCGACACTGACGGCGTCTTCAACTTTCTCTGTACGCCCCCAGGACATCTTTGAAATATGAACCAGGCCTTCTTTGCCCGGGACGATTTCTACAAATGCGCCGAAGTTCATCAAGCGTGTGACTGTACCCTTAAAGGTTGTACCGGGTTCAGGATCATAAGCAATAGTTCTGACGATCTTCATTGCTTCAGCAGCTGATTCCTGATCAGTCGCAGCAATATAAACGTGTCCGACCGGTCCATCTTCTTCAACATCGATCTCGGTTCCGGTTTCTTCGGTAATGCGTCGGATCGTTTTACCGCCTGAACCGATGATTTCCCTGATTTTGTCGCTGGGAATATCGATCTGGTCGATTTTCGGAGCTAAAGCAGCCAGATGTTCACGTGCTTCTGCTATAACAGGATTCATAGCTTCATGCAGAATGTGCAGACGTGCCTGTTTTGTTTTTTCCAGAGCTTCACGGACAATATCCATAGTTAATCCGTCAATTTTCATGTCAACCTGGATGGCGGTAATACCGTCATCAGTACCGGCGACTTTAAAGTCCATGTCGCCGTAGAAGTCTTCCACACCCTGGATGTCCACGAAAGTAATATAATCACTGTCGTCGTCAGGATTGCTCATTAAACCGCAGGTAATACCGGCGACAGGCTTCTTGATCGGAACTCCGGCAGCCATCAGGGCCAGACTGCTGCTGCAGACTGAAGCCTGTGAAGTAGAGCCGTTAGACATTGTTACTTCCGAGACGCAGCGGATTGAATATGGGAAATCCTCCTCGCTGGGCATAACGGGATCTAATGCTGATTCGGCCAGATGTCCGTGACCAATCTCACGACGACCCGCAGAGCGGCCTCCGCGAGCTTCTCCTACACTGTATGCAGGAAAGTTATAGTGGTGCATATAACGCCTGCGCTCTTCGGGATTAACGCCGTCAAAGCGTTGGCTGTCTGCAAGTGTTCCCAAGGTCACAACAGACAAGACCTGAGTCTGCCCGCGTGAGAAAAGTGAAGAGCCATGAACGCGAGGGATCACGTCGACCTTAGCTGTAAGTTCACGAATCTCATCCAGGCCCCTGCCATCAACACGACGCTGATTATGTGTCAAATGATGACGTACAGCAGCTTTTTCAACAGCTTCAGTGAGCTCGCCGACAAACCCGACCAGTTCCGGGTCCTTTTCTTCGAGATATTCACTGATGGCTTTAGAAATTTCTGCTACAGCAGCTTCACGCTGAGACTTGTCAGGATTTAAAACTACTTCACTCATCTGATCAAAGTATCTGTCCTTGATTTCACTATGTAGCTCTTGCGAAGCTTCAGCTGAAGCAAACTCGAAGGTTTCCTTGCCGATTTCATCTTTCATCTGTTGAAGCAATTGGCAGACCCTTTTAATTTCCTTGTGTCCGGCTTCGATCGCTGCCAGCATTACATCCTCAGGAACCTCATCAGCCGCAGCTTCAATCATCATGATTTTCTCACTGGTTCCTGCGACATAGAGATCCAATTCTGAATCACAATAATCGTCATAATCCGGATTAACAATAATCTCGCCATCGATCAGGCCGACCTGGGCAGCTGCAACCGGTCCATTCCAGGGAATGTCGGAAATTGCCAGGGCGGCTGATGTGCCGATCAAGGCAGCTACCTTAGGCGAAAAATCATAATCGACTGAAAGCAACAGATTGCTTACGACAACATCTCTTCTCAGGTCTTCAGGAAAGAGAGGGCGAATTGTGCGGTCAATAGCACGGCCATTCAAGATGGCGTTTTCGGTCGGGCGTCCTTCACGCTTAAAGAATCCACCCGGAATTCTGCCGACGCTGTACATTTTCTCTTCATAGTCAACTGTCAAAGGGAAGAAACCCATTCCGGGACGCTCACTCGCCGAAGCTGTAGCTGTCGAAAGAATCGTGGTATCTCCAAATTTCACCAATACTGAACCGTTTGCGAACTGAGCCAGCTCGCCTGTTTCTAATACTAGTCGTCTTCCATTAATATCCATTTCGTATGTTTTTGTTAACATCGTTTCATTAACCTCCTGTTAAATGCGAAACGCTTCAATTGCTAAATACACAAAAACGCAGGCAGAATTTTTGCCATGCTTAAATTTATCCAAGTGTATTCATTCATGTGGGAATCAGCTAACAGACGGTAGAGAGTAGAGTCCGCTACTCTTTTATCAAAAAGAGAAACGCAATCTACGTTCCACAGCCTGCCACTTAGTATCTCTTGACACAAAAGGCGGCAATCAAGTGATTGCCGCTGCTGATTCGTTTACCTTCTTAAGTTCAATCTGCTGATCAAGCTACGATAGCGCTCGACATCTTTTTCCATCAGATAATCAAGCAATGCGCGTCTTTTACCAACCATTTTCAGGAGCCCATGTCTTGAATGGTGATCCTTCTTGTGTATCTTCAAGTGTTCTGTTAACTCGCTAATACGTGTGGTAAGAAGCGCTACCTGAACTTCAGGTGAACCTGTGTCACCGAATCCGGTGGCATACTCTTCAATAATTCTTTGTTTAGTTTCTTTGTCCATTTTTCCTCCTGGAATCCTAGTTCAGCGTAACGGTCGGACGATCCTGAAACGATGAACCGGTCATAACGTAGCAATGTTACCACAAAATAAAACAATTGGCAAAAGATGAAACAGTCCGGTAACCTAAGCTTTTTCAGCCAAAACGAGCTTACGGAACATGTCACCTCTTTCCTCAAAATGACGGAAGAAATCGAAGCTGGTTCCCGCAGGAGATAAGACAACCGCATCTCCCGGAACAGACAGGTCACGGGCAGACCTAACAGCCTCAACGTAACTGTCGCAGTGTCTGATCTCAAGTTCTTCCAATTTTTCAGCTCCGGCAGCCGCAAGAACCGAAGCTTCAATTAATGGAGCATTGGCTCCGACGAAGACTATACGGGATGTACTCTTGACAATGGCTTGCCCCAGCTTCTCATAGTTTGAATTCTTATCCTTACCGCCGGTGATAAGAACAATATCTCTTCCCTGCTCACGCAGGGCTTCCAATGTTTTGAGCGCTCGGTCGGGGCTGGTATCGATAGAACTGTTATACCAGTCAGCTCCGTCAAGCCGACGGATCCATTCCAGACGATGCTGAACTCCTCTGAAGGTCCTTGCCACTAACTGCATATCTTCAAAACCTGCACTGTCCAGCGTCGCAAGAACAGCTGCCTGAATATTGTCCAGATTAAAGCGTCCGGGCAATAGAACCTCATCTCGTGACAAAAGGGCGAATTCCAAATCATCTGCACAGGTTCTTAACTTTAATGATTTCTCATCCAGCCAGCTGTGAGCTGCTTCACTATTATCACAATTAAAAAAACGAACTTCAGCCTTTGCTTCTTTTGACCAAAGCCCGGATTCGGCATCGTTAGCATTAAGAACCAGAATATCTGCCTTATCTTGCAGTTGAAATATGTTTTTCTTGGCTGAGCAATATTCTGCAAAATCCAAATGATAATCCAGATGATTGGGAGCCACATTAGTAACGACAGCGGTGTGAATCTTTGCTTTCATATCAATAAGTTGAAAACTGGACAACTCAACTACCACCTGATCACTGCTATTGATATCTTCAATCTGATCAAGCAAGGGGGTACCGATATTGCCTCCGAGATAGACCTTATGACCGGCTTGCTTGAGGATCAGACTGATCAAAGTAGTCGTTGTAGTCTTTCCATCACTGCCTGTGACAGCCGTAACAGGAGCGGGGCACAGCTCCAGGAAAAGCTCCATTTCTGATGTAACACGTGCTCCCCTTGCCCTCTCAGCGACCAACTGAGGCAGGTCCGGACGCATGAAGGGTGTACGAAAAATAAGATCGAAACCTTTTAAATTATCTAAATAATCAGAACCCAGAGACCAGTTCAATTCTAATCCTTCAGCCTCAAAATCATTTATGGTCTTTTTAAGGACCTCGTCTTCTTCAGTAAGCCGATCAAAGACATGTATTCTTCCCGTTAGAGGATATAACCAGCGAATCAGCGGACGATTGCTGATACCGGCTCCCAGAACCGCGACTTTTTTATTCATAACATAGCTTCGAAATTCTGCTAAAGTTTGATTGGACATCTGTTTCCTGCTTTCACAAATTTAATAATTTATGCTTGCAATATTAGCACCATTCAGCTATGATAGACAACGTTCACGCGGAAGTGGCGGAATAGGCAGACGCGCTAGCTTCAGGTGCTAGTGATCAGTAGATCGTGCAGGTTCAAGTCCTGTTTTCCGCACCACAGGCCCGTAATATCGATATTACGGGCTTTTTAACAGCTAGGAATTCTCCGCTCATGACAGATTCTCCGGAACTCTTCACTATAAGCATAGCAGTGCGCGAACTGGCTGAATCAAGTCGCAGAGAAGGCGGTCTGGCATCCCCCTATTACGGAGGTATTTCCGGTCCTGAAGGTATAGCTTTACATAAGGAGTACGTCAGGCGAACTCCTGAGTTTTTCCCCGGAGCTGAAACATTTTCTGAATACAGTTTATCAGGCAGCTATGTTCATCCTGATCTCCCATATGTATTACATGTTCAAGGACGCTGTGACACCATTGCTATCGAAGCGGATAGGCTTACTTTGGTTGAAGTGAAAAGTTTTCGTGGTGACGCTCGATTTTTGCCGAAAAATGGTGATATCGTTCATTGGTCGCAAGCAAAAATTTATGCTTATCTCTTAAGTCAGTCTGATTTCCAGGCCGAAAACAAGATAGATACTGCAGAGATTACTGTCGCCCTGCATTACCTCTCACTAGATAGCGGAGAGTTAATCGCACATGAGGAAACCTTAACTTATGAGGACTTAAGAAATTATTTTGCTTCAATCTGCCAGTACTACCTGACCTCCCGAACCGCATTGATTGCACATCGAAAACGTCGCAACATCCTAAATAGCAAGGCATCTTTTCCTTTTCCAGACTTGCGCCCGGGTCAGCATGATATGATGCGCGAAGTAACCGCAGCTATTAGAGACAAAGAGGTTTTATTTGTCAGTGCTCCTACCGGTAGCGGAAAGACGATTGCCGTCCTCTACCCTGCTCTAAAAGCTCAGGCTCATAATTTGAATGACAGCATTTACTATCTGACCCCGTCACGCTCTCAACGGACCGTGGCCGAAGATGCACTGGCTCTTTTGCGCCGGAACGGTTTTTTGGTGCGGGCAATAACTATTCGCGCCAAAAAGTCAATGTGTGCCCAGCCTCAGATATTTTGCGACAAGAACAAATGTCCCTACGCAACAACTTATTACGAGAGATTGGAAGAGGCTTTAGCCGAGTTTTCTCCCAAACAGGACCTTTTGCCGGACGACATTTTCACACTCGGACAGAAATACCGCCTGTGTCCTTATGAGTTGTCCATAGATCTGTTGGATAGCTGCGATCTTGTTATCTGTGATTACAATTATATTTTTGATCCCCAAATTCGCTGGAAAGACAGGCTGGATGATTCTAAACACAAATACACGCTGTTGGTTGATGAGGCTCATAATCTTGCAGAACGCAGCCGATCTATGTTTTCGTCAGTATTGGAATCAAAACAAATTATTGAATTGAAAACGATCTTGTCACAGGCCACAGGAGCCGACGATCCAGCCTTAAAATCCGTTTTTAGTGCCATGGAAGAGCTGGAGGCCTTTTTTGATTTCTATGATAAAGCTTTGAACGAGAATGCAGCTGACAGCGTCAGGGAGACTTTCTCCAGGAATAATCAGGAGCTTGGTCTATTTCTAACCGATAACTTCTCTGCTACGCGCAAGATGCCTCCCCGGCTTGAATCCTGCATATCCTATCTGAATTCCAAACTGTTTCAATTCTTTGAATATTTCCGCGACTTCCCTCAGCGCGAAACAGCCAATACACTGCGCTTCGAATTTCTGCATTTCCAAAATATTATGGAGGAATTTTATAATCAGGCTTATATCACAGCGGTTCGTCGTTTTGCTGAGGGAAAACTTGCTGTTTCTCTCTTGTCCCTGGATGCTTCTCAACATCTGACAAATACCTATCACGGTAAATCATCAGTAATATTTTTCTCAGCGACTTTGGAGCCATTCTCGTATTTCATGAGCCTTCTTAATGCCAGATACAAGGAAGACAAGCCGGAAGTCTTAAAACTGAGCAGTCCCTTCCCCAGGGATAAACGTCTGGTCATTGTTTATGATGAATACTCTGTTCGCTATCGTGACAGGGCTCTTACTTTGCCGGGTATTGCTGACTTGATTTTGGAAATTGTCTCGGAACGACCCGGAAATTTCCTCTTGTTCTGTCCGTCTTTTTCATACCTGCGACAGCTGCAAAACTACCTGAAGCAGGCAGACAAGTCTAAAATGCTTGATATCATTGTTCAGCCGTCACGAATGAATGAGCTGCAAAAAGAAGAGTATTTACGCCGTTTCACTTCAGCACCGAAAGACCGCTCTCTACTCGGTTTGACAGTCCTTGGTTCTCTTTTTACTGAAGGTGTCGATCTGAAAGGCGAAGCTCTTACCGGCGTAGTAGTCATCGGAACCGGTCTTCCTGCCTTAACACCGGAACGGGAGATCTTGCGTCAGTATTATGATGCAAAAAGCGGTCTGGGATACCAGTATGCTTACACCTGGCCCGGATTTAATCGTGTCACTCAGGCTGCGGGACGTTTAATCCGCACAGCCGAGGACTACGGTATTGTCTTGTTAATAGATGATCGCTATTCCAAGCAGGAATATAAGCAGCTCTTTCCCAAAGAATGGGATGTCTCCTTTGCTGACGACATAGATTCCTGCTTAGATAGAATTTACTCTTTCTGGGACGAAATCGACTCTACGTCTATATAAGCATTTTCCTCTAATTGCTTAGCCATTTTTAAAGCGGTCTCAGTCTGTGCAAGCCCGCCCAAAGCAGTTTCTTTAAGGGCTACCGGCATCATACGACCGATTTTGCCCATTGCATCAATTACTTCATCAACAGGAATGCGACTCTTCACTCCGGCCAGGGACATTTCGGCTGAAGATATTGCGATGACGACGCCGGCAGTATTTCGCTTGATACACGGCACCTCAACCAAACCGGCGACCGGATCACAGCTCAGACCAAGCAGGTTTTTCAATGCAATTGCCAGAGCATGCCCTGACTGTGACGGTGTGCCTCCGCATGCCTCGACAGTTGCTGCTGCTGATATTGCAGCTGCAGAGCCCACTTCTGCCTGGCAGCCTCCCTCTGCACCGGATATAGAAGCCTGGTTCCCGATTACAATACCGCAGCCGGCAGCAGTTATCAGGAAGTTGATCTGATCGCGACGCGACATTTTCAGATGATTTCTAATAGCAAAAAGGACACCCGGCAAAGTCCCGGAGGATCCTGCTGTCGGTGTGGCACAAATAACCCCCATAGCAGCATTAACCTCATTGACAGCGGTCGCATAGACCATTGCGCGCGTATAAATAGATCCGCTTAAGGCGTTTCCGCTTTGCAGATATTGTGCAAGGAGTTTAGCGTCGCCGCCGGTCATTCCGGACCGTGACCTAACGCCTTCTATACCCTGAAGAGCAGCCCGCTCCATCACAGACAGATTCTGTTCCATGTGCTGCAATACTTCTTCTTCGCTGGTGCCGGATACTTCAACTTCTGTCCGAAGGAAATACTCATGCAGAGCAATTTGTTCAAGATCACATAAATTAATTATTTCTTGTAATCTGTGGATCATAACTATACTCCTCCTTAGTATCGGAATCACTAATAAAATCAGGTTCAACGTTAAGTGCGCCCAAGGCAATAACCTGATGAATTGAGTTGATTTTAGCAATATCTTCCATCGTCTCCGCCGGAATTTCACCATCTGTAGCAAGTAGCATCAAGGCTCGCGCTCCTTTGCCCGCACGTGATACTTCCATGTTACTTATATTTATATTTACTTTAGCCAAGACACCGGTTACCTGAGTGATAATGCCGGGTTGATCTTTGTAAAAAACTAAGATTGCGGGATTCTCACCCGAAAGATGTATATCAAAGCCATCGATTCTTGTAATGTCAATGGTACTGCCTCCTAAAGAGACACCGCGCAGTGAAAGCGCCCGGTCGCCGGAAGACTTGAGATAAAGATCAACTGTATTGGCATGTTCCGTCGGATCATCACTGGTTTCAATGACTACTTCCATATTGGCCGCTTTAGCCAGATCGTAGGCCTGGCGGATTTTCTCACTGCTTGTGGGCAGACCCAACAAACCTGAAATTAGCGCCAAATCCGTGCCATGCCCTTGATAGGTATGAGCGAATGACCCAAACAGTACAATGCGGACTTCTTCCGGTGTATCACCGAAAATAGACCGCGCCACCAGACCGATACGTACGGCTCCGGCCGTGTGTGAACTCGACGGGCCAACCATAACAGGCCCAATAATATCAAACAGACTTTTATAAACAGACATAAAAGACCTCCCTCATGGTAATCATGTATTTAGTTAATGGAATTTTCACTTTGCTTGTCAATTACTATAAATTCCAATAAGCTCAGTCACAGTTTCTCTTCAGCCCTGACAAATCCATTTCAAAAGGAAATTCGAGAAGGTCGAGCTTCTTGTAATCTTTCTCCATCTTCTCGCAGAGATATAAGTCAAGAAATTGGCTGGCATTTTCCACAACATCATCTGACACAGTGAATCGGTATAAACGGTTTAACGGTGCAGCCAGGATATGCCTCAGTAAGGCCTGTGTGCCCTCACTCAGTCTGATGCTATCTTCTGTAGGTTTGCCCTTGCAGTCACGCCGTCCACATAGTATGCCGGACGATCGGAAGCTGAAGCTAACTTCGCCTCTGACCGGTCGCTGACAGATACAGCAACTGTCAAGATGGGGGGCATAACCTGCTTCTGCCAGTAAACGAAGTGTAGACAGACGGCTGATCAGAACCGGGTGTTCCGACTGTGATATTTCGTAAACAGTATAGGCCCACAAATCAAAGTATTTACTATCAGGCGGGCTGTTCCGCGTCAGATCCCTAAAAACTTCGGCGGCATGAGAGACAGCAGTAAGATGTTCTATACTGTCACTTAAGTCCAGAAAGGCTTCAATTACCTCTCCATCGTCAACATAAAAACGTTCTTTTTGATAGAAAAATTCAAAATTACACAGTGAAAAAAGATTAGTTAGCGGGCGCAATTTGCTTTTGACCGAACAGGCTCCTCTTGCGCTGGCTGAAATTAAACCGTAATCGGGGGTCAGGATATGAAGCATCCTGTCTCGGTCGCGATACGGGAATGCAGCCATCACGAATCCTTTGCTGTTGATTTTTGTCATGGCAGCTCTACTTTTTTCGAGTCCAAACCCAAGTCAGCCAGATCTTGAGGACGATTCATCCAATTCTGGCGCACTTTAACAAAGAGTTCCAGGTGGACCTTAGCTTCAAGCATTTCTGAAATAGCCGAACGCGCCTCAGTGCCGATGGACTTGATCCGTTGACCCTGGCGGCCGAGCAAAATTCCCTTGTGTGAAGGCTTATCACAAAGAATGGTAGCTGCGATATATACCCTGCGGGCTTCCGGAGGCATGCTTTCTTCTACAAATTCATCAATTACGATCGCTACACCAAAAGGAACTTCGTCCTGTGTTTGCAGCAAAACTTCCCGCCTGATCAATTCCCCCGCCAGCTTACGTTCAGTTACATTGGTTTCCTCACCTTCAGGAAAAATCGCTTCCTGTATTGGCAGATACTTCTTAATCTCCTTGAGGACCTCTTCTACCCCATCACCGGTAGACGCAGTAATAGGAATGATAGCCTTGAAGGGATAAGCTTCGCTGAAAGCAGCTATCAGGGGGAGGATATTTTCTTTGACGACAATATCACTCTTGTTAATCAGCAAAATAACAGCTGTATCATCCTCATCAGCAATTTTCAGGATTTCCTTTTCCAAATCAGCTACAAAAGGTTTGAAAGAGGCTTCTACCATAAGTAAGAGCACATCTGCCTGTCGTATTGCCACTCTGGCAGTCTTCAACATGGCTCTTCCCAAAGAAGTTCTGGGTTTGTGAAATCCGGGTGTGTCAAGAAAGGCAATTTGGCAGCTATCATCATTGTATACACTACGAATGAGATCTCTGGTCGTCTGAGGTTTCGAAGTCGTAATAGCCAGGGTCATTCCGGATAGGTAGTTCAGAAGAGTTGATTTGCCGACATTAGGCCTGCCTGCCAAAACCACATAACCACAGGGCAGCATTTTCACAGAAGAGTCACCGCTGACGATTCTGTCCTGCATAGCCTTCATTTTAATTTCATCAGCCGGAAGCTCATGATCATAACCCAGCAGGTGCAAAACACCGTGGACCGTAAGAAAGAAAAGTTCATCTTCCAAAGTATTTGCAAACTCCTCTGCCTGTTTATCCACAATTTCCAGGCAAAGCACAATATCGCCTAGAGATAAAGCTGTTTGGTCCTCTGAATCTGACGGCAGCCAGGGCTGAATGTCCTCAGCTAATCTGCCATCCTTCCACTCAAAAGCCGGAAAAGACAAGATATCTGTAGGACGGTCGATTTGACGATACTCGCGGTTAAGTTCCCGTATAGCATCTTTGCTGATAAAACTGACCTCGACTGAGAAGTCAAGCTCATATTCGGATATAACCTGCCCTACTTCAGGCAGATAAGCCAATGTCCGCTTTACAGCTTCTTCGACAGTGCCCCGGAGTAGGGCAGGATTATATTTTCTTTGTTTGTTGTGAATATTTATCTGCACTTGCTGTTCTTTTCTCTTCTATTTAGCTTCCACTGTCGTATCGGGATATACCACCCGTTCATGGAAATGGCCTGCATACACCTGCAGGAAAGCATCAATTATCGTCTCAACATCAGCAAATGACAATCCTGAGTCTCTTAATTGCTCCTGCTCAATTTTTTCTTTAAAAATACTACGGATCAGTTTTTCCGTGTCAGCAATATTCTCAGTTCCAGCTGAACGCATGGCAGCTTCAGTTGAGTCTGCCAGCATTACTACCGCTGATTCAGGGGTAGATGGAATCGGAGTTGTGTAGCGATAAGCCTTATCGCTGGGAGGTGCCGTTCCGTTTTTCTCTGCTTCTGCCATAGCCTTATGGTAGAAATAACGCAGTCTGGTACTACCATGGTGCTCATTGGCTATGCGCAAAATCGGCATAGGCAGACGGTAACGACGGCCTATCTTCAAGCTGTCATTCGGATGCTGCGTGATTATTCTGGAGCTCTCCTCCGGCGGCAAGTGATCATGAGGGTTTTCACCCAATTGATTCTCTGTAAAATACATGGGAGCTTCCAGCTTGCCTATATCATGATAGTAGGCGCCGGTACGGGCTATCATCGAATTGGCTCCGATAGCTTCCGCTGCAGCATCTGCCAGATTTGCCACCATTAAACTGTGCTGTGAAGTGCCTGGCGCTTCTACAAAGAGACGCTTGAGCAGGGGGTGACCCGGTTGTGACAGCTCAATTAATCTTAAAGGAGAAACCGTGTTGAAGATCATCTCATAAAGCGGCATTATGCCGATCGCAACAATAACTGAAAGCACACCACTAAGTACTGTTTGAACAACATTATTGGAAATAATCGCCCAGGTTTCCTTCTCCAGCAGCCCGATTATAGTAGTCAGAAAGAAATTATTGACAGCTGTAGCCAGGATAATTTTCGCGTAATTGTCCTGACGGTTTATGCCCCTTGTGTTCAAAGCGGCAACTAAAGATCCACTCATGGCGATCAGGGCGAAAGCGGGAGCAAAGCCAACCATCGGTGACACCAGGAGTACCAGCAGAAAGGAAATAACCAATGCTGAACGAAAACCGAAATATGCAGTAATAACCACAGCACTGAAATATATCGGAGCTGCCAGAGGATACGAAGATGATATATAGGCAGATAAAATCAAGCATATTAGGATAGTAATTATTACTGCAACTATATGACGGGGCTCGTCAAAAATCTCACGATTGTATCGCGAGAAAAACAGGATGGACAAAACCGCTGTTATCATAACCAATCCGACTGTTCCGAATATGGTCATCCAATCTGTTTCATCATTATCAATAAGATCCAAAGCGACTAGCTTATCCAGCACATCTTCAGTCACAACTTCGCCGGCAGTGATTATCCTGCTGCCTCTGTTAACCATGACAGGATTATTAAGGACCTGCTCATAGGCGGCCTGTTTTGCGCTTTCTGTAGCCGCAACATTGTATTCAATATTCGGCTTAACCAACAGAGTTAAAACACGAACTATCAGGTCTGCATCAGTGGAATTGAAACTAAGCTGTTCTGATATCCGATCACTGCTTTCGGCCAGCTCCCGTTGTAGGGAGAGGCTATCTAACGACTGCAAGACCAGAGCAGTCGCCTCAGTTTCAAGGATATCAAAAATAGAATCCAGCCTGTCTCTTTCTATACGCATGAGAGCTTCAGCATCACCTGACTGAATAACGATGCCGAGATTCTGATCAAGTCCTGAAATAAGTGAAGACGCAGCCAACTGTATAGTAGATTCAGAAGGCCTTCGTGTCGGTACTACTGTAGAATTGCCATTGTCATTGCCTTCATTAATTGTGCTGTCTGTCCGCTCATTCGGATAAAGCTCAAGGCGTTTTTCGTCAACCATGCTTATGAATAATGAAAGTGCTGAGAGAGAAGCTGAGCTCTTTTCTTCTGAACGCATCATAACACTTGGAACCAGCGTCATCGCTTCCCTGGCCCTTCTTTCAGTCTCAGCTACATCCACTATAGCGCGCGGTGCGGTAATATCAAAAAGGCTGGTATCCCCTAATTCTAAGTCGTATGTACGCGGAATCGAACCGAAGTAGACAATTATTGTGATCACAAGCAGAGTGAGTACTACCAGTAATCCGGTCAGTAATCTCTTGCTACGTAAGGACATTTTCATCGTTTATAACCCTCGCGTTGGTTTTTACTCCTCTTTGCTACAGCTTTTTCATAGGCGCGTATAATCCGCTGTACTAACGGATTTCTGACCACATCCCGCTCTGTCAGCTCTATACTCTTTATTCCTTCAACGTCTTTGAGCAAGTCTGCAGCACTGGCCAGACCGGAGTGGGTGCTTTTTGGCAGATCGATTTGGGTTATATCACCGGTTACTACAGCTCTGGCGTTATAGCCAATGCGAGTCAAAAACATTTTCATCTGTTCACTGGTGCAGTTCTGAGCTTCATCCAAAATGATAAAAGCATCATCCAGGGTACGACCCCGCATATAAGCCAGAGGAGATACCTCAATTTCGCCCCTTTCCAGATGCCTGTGGTATTGATCAAAACCCATCAGGTCATTTAAAGAGTCATACAAGGGCCTCATATAGGGATCGACCTTGTTTTGCAGATCACCCGGCAAAAAGCCCAAATTCTCCCCTGCCTCTACTGCAGGTCGGGTCAGAATTATACGTGATACATCGTGATTTCTGAAAGCTTTAACTGCCATAGCAACTGCCAGATAAGTTTTACCGGTACCGGCGGGACCAATGGCAAAAGTCAGTTCGTGTTGACGAATGGCATCAATATACTTCTTCTGCCCTGTAGTTTTACTAAGTACAGGTTTACCCTTAGCGTTAACACAAATCAAATCAGGAGTGAATAATTCAGCTTCAGAAAAAGTGTCGTCCAGTGCAGCATCAAGCAAATAACGAACTAATTGCTCCGTAACCGGAGTTCCGTCACGGCACAAATCATGTAAACGCTCAAAGACACGAATAGCTGCATCCACTTTCCTTCTGTCAGAACCTCTGACAAGCATGCCATCAGCTGTGGTATCACAGTCCACTGAGAGTGCCCGCTCTACCAGATCACCGTGGCAGCTACAGGCTCCCAGTAAAGATAAAGCTTCCTCCGGACTATCTAATTCGATATATTTTTCAAATATTCTTTTATTATTTTCCATATTTACAGTATAACTTTTATCCACCTATGGGGCAGTATTCTGCTGGACCGGTTTAAGTAAATCGTACTGATAGGCAATCCTATCTTCTCTTAAGGCCGGAATCTCTACATTTGCCGAAGTTTCTATCCTCACCGAAGGAGCCTCATCTCCAAGCTGAGCTGCGATCGAGTCGCTGACTGTCTTGAGATATGGCAGTACGTTTTGTTCAAGATCATCAGGTCGCATAATAGCCTTTATTTCAAAATCATGTTCGCGGTCAAAGGCGACGCTGTTAATCAGGATAGAGTCCTGTCTGGCACGGATTTCTGTAGTAGAAACTTTCCGCTCATCATTGATCGAGATAGCCTGTGCACCTAAAGCGGACAATTCGTTAACAAACTCTCTCAGCACGCTGTCTTTCATTTTTTGTCCGGGCACGGTGCTGAGCGTGATAACCACACCTGAGTTAACAGCTGATCTCATACCTGCAAAGATTGCATAGCTTTCTCTTTCATCGATCAGTCTGGAAATGACTTCATTACCTTCTCCGGTCAAATCTGACTCCAGTTCACTTATATAATTCTGCAGTTGCGCATTGCGGTTAGATAACTCCTCATTGCGGCGTTGATACTCAATGACATTGTTTTGCAGGTCCTGCATATTCTGTTCACTCAGGCTGCTTGTGTTCTGTCCTTTCATCAATATAGCCAGGGCAATACCCAACAAGATACAAATAGCTAATAATCCACCTCTTTGAGCCCACTTTTTCTTATCCATAAACACAAGTCTCCTAACAGGGTTATTTTGCTTCAAGTAAAGTAATCAATGACCGGTAATCGCCGGTTCTGGAAAATGAAGGTAGAGCCAGATTTTCCATCATATTAATACTCATACGAATTCCGATTTCAGAGGATGTTATGTGACTTAAGTACGAGTCACCGGCAATAGCATTGGCCATCTCTTCCATCGGGCCGATAGCCTCAATCACGTAGGGAGGCATCTGCCGGTTGTTATAGCAGAGTATGGTAGGCCCGATACAGCCAATCTGCGCAACCGCTGTAAGCCTTGTGCTATTAAAGGCTAAAGCCTGCGCACCGTTGGCCTTAAGTATATCTATGACATGTAAGACAGTCTTGTCATGTACTATCGATTCAATAGGGTGTCTGGCAGGGTCATATTCAATACGGTCATTGAGGACCACTCTGATTCCGGGGCCTTCGACAGCAGCCATACCCGAGATCAGAGCGTAGTATTCACGTTCTTTGATGATCTCTTCATAAGATTCGTCACCTTCCAGATTACTGATAAGCACATCTTTTTTGGATTCCAACAAATCGTTTTGCTCAATCAGGCGTTGATTCTGTGCCTGTAAGGCTTCATATTCCAGAATCGTCTCCTGATATATTGAGATCCGTTCGCTGCTGCTGCTTTTGCCCACAACTAAAGAGCGGCTAAAAGCTGCAAGCGCAAGCCCTAATACAATCATCAGAATACTTAAATATAAACTGCGTTTTTTCTTATCTGTCATATATTAAGAATACATCATGCTGAGGCGACTGTGTCTAATTATTTCAGATTTCTTAAGTATTTTTTCCCTATCCAAGGTTCATATATATTTTTCGTAAAAACCTCTCAAAGCGTAATGGTAACCCACTGGAAAAACTTAATTCTTCTCCACTGATTGGATGAGTAAAGGCCAATTTGACGGCATGCAGGAGAATGTCATCTTCTTCCAAAACCCGTACACGTTTGCCGCCGTATTTCTCATCATTCAAAACCGGACAGCCGATCATCGCAAGATGTACTCTGATCTGATGAGTACGTCCGGTTTGGAGTCTTAAACGTAAGTGTGAGAGTTCATTATTACTTGCCAGAACTTCAAAGTAGGTTTTCGCTTCCTTGCCATCAGCCTGGACGGAAATCCGCTTTCTATCGCGGGGGTCCCTGGCTAAAGCTGCATCTATCAGTCCTGCCCTGGTTTCCGGTATGCCTAGAACAATAGCCTCATATTCACGTAAAACATCGTGATCCTTAAAAGCGGCGGCCAGACCTTTATGTGCTTCGTTAGTCTTTGCTATTAGAAGTAAACCTGACGTATCCTTGTCCAGGCGGTGCACAATGCCACGTCTGTTGTTGTCCCCCAAATCTGACAAGCTGTTACTGAAATAGTTCTGCACTGACTCTGCTAAAGTACCCGAGCTGTGTCCCGGAGCTGAATGAGTGACAACTCCGGCAGCTTTTTCTATCACAGCCAGATCATGATCTTCATAAATAACATGCAAGGGCGGAGCTTCAACTATTTCCTCAAGTTTGTTTTCAATAATATTTATACTGATCAAATCGTAAGCTTCCAGGATTTGGGAGCTTTTAGCTCTATTATTATTAACAAGCACTGACGCATTCTTGATATTTTTCTGCCAAAATGAACGCGATTTATCAGGGAATATCTTGACCAGAAAATGATCAAGCCTCTCTCCTGCTTCTTCAGGCGTTAATGTAAACTCACGATGTAGCATCGTTATCAACTCCAACCGGTTCGATCTCATGTTCGAGTCGAAAAATACTGTTTAAAAAGTTTTTATCGATCAGTGCAAATAGAATCAGGAGACCGGCACCGATAGTTATGCACATATCGGCGACGTTAAAGCTGGGGAAATACCATGAACCGAAATTAAACATTAGAAAATCGGTTACTGCACCAATACGTACACGGTCTATGAGATTGCCCAAACTCCCGGCGAGAATGAGGCTTAAAACAATACGTCCCTTCTTATCTTCTGTCCCCTTCAGCCAATAAATGAGCAGGAGGGACATGATTAAAGACAAGAGCGATAAAACCTGAATACCCCAGGACATGTCGGACAAGAAACCCCAGGCAGCACCGGTATTCAGCGACATTTTGATTTGAAAGAATCCGGGTATTACAATCAGAGACTCTCCACCGGACAAAAGACGTTCTACCAACCCTTTTGTCAGCTGATCCAAGGTTATTAAGATTGTTACCATTATGGCTGCCATACTCTGATACTCTCTATTCCCTCATAGGGTAATTCAGCTGTTCCGCTCAATGTGCCTTCAACGCCATCACGATACCATAGTAATGTAGATGTACCGCTAAGTCCTATCACAGGAAGATCTGCAAAAAGATCATTAACATTCTGCAAATAACTCGCTTCGTTATCCGAGCTGCTTTCCGATAGCTCTGCCTGTCTGTACCTGCCATCTTTAAGGATAGCTAGCTGTCCACTAGTTACGTCAATATCGCTGATCAGATTTTGCCGGAGTAAACCTAGAGCGTAATCATAGGGATCACCATAAGAAGCACTTTCATCCAGCAAAAGTGCAATATCATATTTTTTCAGAAGCAATTCCTGCCGGTAGTCTTTTGACCTCACCATTATAAATTCGGCCCTAGCTCCACTTTGGGCAATGAGTGATGCCAGCTGGCTTTGTAAGCCTAAGGGATAATAAACTCGCGGCATAAGAACACGGTATTCGGGGAGATTTTCCGGCTTATCTTCATCAGTATTTTCAGTGTCGGTATCCGGCGCAACCGTTTGTGGGTCGCTAACAACTGTGGTAGGAAATGTATTGCTCGGTTCTATTACAAGATCATTTTGCTCGAGGAGCCTGAAATCTCCTGAGCGAATGTAATAAGGCAGATATGGAAAAGGTGAACTTAGATAATCGGGATTCATCTGAGATATAGCTGTTTCCAGCTGTGCTTTCAGACCGGAATCCGGGACATATAATGATACATAACCCGAATCCGTGTAATTCTGACTCCTTACTCTGGAGCGCTCCCGAAGGCGGGCAGCTTCTTCTCTTCCCAGTAGGAGTATGTCGAGATTGTCATCTTCAAATAGCTCAAGTGCCTCTATTACACCGGCACAGTTATAGGCAATGATCTTTGTAATCTTGGCATCATCAGCTGTCTGTCTTTTTAAAATAAGGTGACCATTATCGTCTCTTTCACTTATCTGATATTCACCGGTACCGGGAATGAACTGATAAGAGCTGCTTTCAACATTAGCTGCAGGGACAATGGGAAAAGTCAGCAAATCCAGTATGGGGCCAGCTTCTTGAAGCTTAATCTGCAATGTATTCGCATTCGGTCTTCCGATTGCTTCAATCAAAAGACCCCGCTCAAGACTCACAGCTAAAGTACCGGAATATAATTCAATTTGCGCCGCTTCTCCTAAAACAGGAGTATCAATATAATAGTTATATTCGTCGTCGATTGTTTCCTGAACAGGCTCACTAGTACTTTCTTCTGTTTCTATTCCTGAAGGTAAATCCTCTTCACCCGTATCTTCCGGAATATGAGGATTGTCGGGATCTTCTTCAATTTCTTGACCTGTCTCTTCAGAGGATGGTATTTCCTCTTCAATTAAAATATCCGGAATATGATTGAGATTAATGTTTAGCCAAAAACGTAGGGATGCCTCTACATCTGCGGAAGTCAGTTTTTCACCGGAATGGAAATTAATATCTCTGAGACTGATGGTCCAGATCAGCTGATCTTCAGATAAAACTGCTGAATCTGCGAGATCAGGGTGCAAAACACCTGCAGCATCATAGGCAAAGAGAGAATCATAGACTAAGGTAAAGATAGCAGCAGTGCTGTAGGAGTGTTTTCTCAGCGGATTCAAATTACCTTCGTCATGATAACGCAAACGCAAGCTGGAAATGGGCTCTTCAGTTCCCGGAATTATCGATGGAAGTATATGCTCACCGCTATCAATATCAGGATCTAAGATCTCAGGATCAATCCCTCTCTGACATGCCAGGGGAAGCGCAAGCATCAAAAGACATAGCCCACAGGTGAAAATGGCTTTGATTGTGTTCTTAATATTGAAAGACTTTCGTCTGCTGGTCTTATTCATAGATGGAAATAGATTAACATAAAATATGTAAAAAAAAACTGCCTCCCGATGGGAGACAGTTTTTTACTTATTTAGCATAATCAACTACACGACTTTCCCGAATAAGATTTACTTTGATTTGACCGGGATAGCTAAGCTCCTGTTCAATCTGCTTGCTGATTTCGTGAGCTCGGAGAGGCATTTCCTCCTCCGACATTTTATCCGGCATGACAATAACCCTGATTTCACGACCGGCTTGTACTGCGTAGGAATTTTCTACGCCTTCCATTGAATTTGCAATCTCTTCTAATCTCTCAATACGTCTTATATAGTTCTCGACGTTATCCCTGCGTGCTCCGGGTCTGGCAGCTGAAATCGCGTCTGCGGCTCCAACCAGAGAAGAGATTAGTGTATTAGGCTCTTTATCGCCGTGATGTGACTCAATACCGTTGATAGTGATTGGATCAAGCTTGTACCGTTTAGCCAGTTCAACACCCAATTCAACGTGAGAACCCTCCATTTCAAAGTCAACAGCCTTACCGATATCATGCAGGAGACCTGCACGTTTCGCTGCGTCAACATCGAGATCCAGTTCAGCAGCCATCATCCCTGTGAGTAAACACACTTCGATAGAATGCTGCAGGACGTTTTGTCCGTAACTGGTGCGATAGCGTAATCTACCCAAAGTATTAATAATCTCCTGAGGCAGTCCGATCACACCTGTTTCAAAGACAGCCTGCTCACCCGCTTCAACAATAGAGTTTTTGACCTCAGCCTGAGCTTTGTCGATCATTTCCTCAATGCGGGAGGGATGAATTCTACCGTCCTGAACGAGCTTTTCAATTGCAATGCGGGCAACTTCTCTTCTTATAGGATCAAAGCAAGAAATTATCACTGCTTCCGGAGTGTCATCGATGATCAGATCAACGCCGGTCAACTGCTCGATAGTACGGATATTGCGCCCTTCACGGCCAATTATTCTACCCTTCATTTCTTCATTGGGCAAAACGACAACCGAAACGCTGGCATCTGAGACATAGTCCGAGGCATAACGTTGGATTGAAGAAACTACAATTTCCTTTGCTCTATCATCTGCTTTTGTCTTGCTTTCCTCTTCGATTCTGCGATAAAGTACAGCCATATCATGGCGGTATTCTCTCTCAGCATCTTCGAGAACCAGCTCACGTGCGTCACTGATAGTTAAGCCGGCGATCCGTTCAAGTTCAGCAGTCTTTCTGGCGTCGAGCATTTGAATCTCTTCTTCACGCTCATTAAGCTGCTCTTCACGGTCATCATTATTACGGCTTCGGTCTTCCAGACTTTGTGTCCGTCGATCAAGCTGTTCTTCCTTCTGCTCCAGACGTGCCCTTTCTCGAGAGATTTCTTGTCGCTTTTCGCGGACATCTCTCTCTAGTTCGAGACGGGTTTTGTGAACTTCTTCTTTCGCGAGCAATAGTAGCTCACGCTTCTTATCTTCACCTGTCTTAACAGCTTCACCAATAAGTTCTAAGGCTTCTTCTTCAGTCTTCTTACGTGACTCATCCAGCTTTTTACTCTTTTCATCCAGACCTTTTATAAAATACATTCTAGTTAAAAGCATAGCGAGGATAGCACCTATAAAAAGACCGACTAATAATTCTAGCCAGTTAATGGTAATCACCTCCATATTCAATTATCAAACTACAATACAATGATATTAAAATATAGCAAAATATATACTGTCTTATAATGTCATCGTTAGTTACTGCATGTAATTGTAATTGGGCTTTAAGTAGATGTCAAACAGTTGTTTTAAAAAGAAAAAAGGCCGGTTGAGAGATCGGCCTTTGAACGATTATAATAGATTTATTTCTAAATCTTCAAGTACACTTCTTTAACAATTTCTGTGCAAAGTGTTTCTGCTTCCAGCAGATAGTTCTGACAGCTTGCTTCCGCCTGATTGGCCACATCTTCATCCTTAACACTGGATAAATTGATACGTACATTCATAACTGCTGACTCGACAGCGGCACGGGCCAAAAGGGCTCCTACACCGGCATCGGATATGCAATTCTTGTTTCCATAGCGAGCCAAAGAATCCATATGTTTCAGGATCTGCAAGCTTTTTCCTGCAGTGTCGAGAGGGACCTGCATAGAGACAATCGCAGCATGGGCCATGGCTGCTTTACGTGCTTCGATCTCTTCTTCCGTGTCTTTCGGCATCCTCAAAGCATTCATGAAAGTATTAAAAGCTACTGTATCTTCATCTATTAAATGTACGAGTTCTTCCCGTAAAGCGTTTAGAGCAGCATAATCAGCATTAATCGCCGTCTTGTTCTCATCACTTAATTCGCCAAAGGATTTTTTGTCTTTGGTCAGATTGTAAACCATCTCGCCCAGGGCAGCGCCTAATGCCGCCACCTGAGCAGCCACACTACCTCCTCCGGGAGCCGGTGAGTCACTGGCGGTTTCAGCAATAAAGCCTTCCACGGATAAATCTTTTAATTTCGACATTCATACCTCCTGAACTTGTCTCCACACTTGACTTAAAGTCCCTTGAGACAAGTGTTCTTTTAATTTAATTATATCATCTGACAGTACACGATCCCTGTCAAGGAAACTGATGTGCTCCCTTACAAAATCATAAACAAGCTGTGTTCCCCTACCCAATTGTCTTTTTTCCTGCAGGTCCAATGCCTGAGCAGCTGACATCAGTTCAATTGCAATGACATGGAGGACATTCTCGGTCACTTTAAGCGCCTTCCGGGCGGAAATAGCTCCCATACTCACGTGGTCTTCCTTATTGGCGGACGAGGGAATGGAGTCAACGGATGCCGGATGCGCAAGGATCTTATTCTCCGACACCAACGACGCGGCTGTATACTGCGGAATCATTAGTCCGGAGTTCAAGCCTCCGCGTTCAGTCAGAAAGGCGGGCAATCCGCCGGACAGCTGTGGATTTACCAGGCGTTCGATACGTCTTTCGGATATGTTGGCGAGCTCAGCGCTGGCAATGGCCAGAAAATCCAGTGCCAATGCAAGAGGTTGCCCGTGGAAATTCCCACCTGATATAACTTCGCCTGTCTCCACAAAAACCAGAGGGTTGTCTGTTACAGCGTTTAGTTCAGGATTGATGATGCTGTATACATAATTGATCGCATCCATGCTGGCACCATGCACCTGCGGAATGCAGCGCAAGGTATAAGGATCCTGAACATCTTCCAGTCTGGTATTGGCATATTCACTTCCCTCAAGAAGCTGCAGCATGTACCTTGCTGTTAGAATCTGCCCCTGCTGCTGTCTCAAATGATGAATACGTTCATCATAGGCAGCGGTGAAGCCATGGAGTGCCTCAAAAGTAAGAGCTGCTGCAGCAGTTGCTGCCTGCATACATTTTTCTGCCTGTAGCAAGGCCAGCGTCCCTACAGCAGTCATAATAGTAGTTCCGTTTATTAGCGCCAGACCATCTTTCCCACTCAGTTCAACAGCTTTTAGATTGTTATTTGCCAGGGCCTCTTCAGCAGACATTTCAACCCCACCTGACATGGCACGACCCTCTCCGATCAATAACAAGGCCATGTGAGCCAGGTTAGCCAGATCTCCCGAGGCACCTAAAGACCCTTGTTGCGGAATTATAGGTAAAACGTTCGCATTCAGGCAGCTCATCAATAAATCAGTAACCTTGGGATTAACCCCTGAATATCCCGAGGCCAGTGTGTTTAGACGCAGCAGGATAATAGCTCTACTTGCCGCTTCGGGAAAGGCTTCACCAACACCGCAGGCGTGGCTTACAATCAGGTTATGCTGCAGCTCAGCATTATTCTCCTCGGAAATATACACCTTGGACATTTCACCGAAACCCGTAGAAATACCGTAGCTTGCTTTACCACTAGCTGCAATTTTCTTTACCAGCTCGAAAGATGCCCGCATTTTTCCCCTGGCGTCATCTGAAAAGGCAACTTGTTGTTTGCTGACAGCAACTCTATACACGTCATCAGTAGTCAGATCATGACCGTTAAGAATCAAAATATTTTCTTGAATTTTCCCCATAAATATCTATACCTTCCGTAAGGCTTTTTTAATTACTAATATGAATGCGAATGAACAAACTAAAGACTACCATGCGTTTCCAACAATGAATACGCTAAGCTGCGAGCTTCACTTTCGTTTGAACTGCCACTCAACAGCCTGGCAATTTCAGCAACGCGGGCATCATTTTTCAGTTCCAGCACATTTGTACGTGAGCGCTTGCCATCGACAACTTTACTGATCAACAAATGCTTTTTAGCAGATGCCGCGATCGGAGCGCTGTGTGTAACGCATAAAACCTGGCGATGCCGGCCTATCTCTTGAAGTTTTTCCGCAATACGTTGGCTGGTCTCCCCCGCTACACCACGATCGATCTCATCGAAGATAAGAACTGAAACATTGTCTACATCTGCCAATACAGTTTTGATCGCCAAAAGTATACGTGAGGCTTCACCACCGGATGCTATATCGACTAAGGGCTTTAAGGGTTCACCCGGATTAGCGGAAAACATGAAAGAAACATGATGTGGATCGCGAGGCAGTGTGCTGCGGTTAGAGATAGCTGTAATACTCACATCAAATCGAAGATCCTTCATATTGAGTGAACGAAGTTCTTCGATTATTTTTGCGATCAGAGACTTCGAAGCTTTCTGACGCACTTGTAAAAGATCTGAACTGCAGGCTGCCAGTTTTTCTAAAAGGAGGTTTTTTTCAGCTATTTTTTCTGCATAAATACGTTCAGAATCTTTTAGAAAAGTATATTCAGTGCGGGCTTTTTCCAGGAAAAGCAAGACCTCATCCACGGATTTACCATACTTATCTTTGAGTCTTTGAATCAAGGACAGACGGCGATCAATCTCTGCAAACTGCTCGGGTTCATAAGAGACTTTGTCACTTGTGCGATTCAATTCGTAGACAAGCTCGTCGACATCGCCTTCAATACTTTCCAGTTCCTCAGCCAATTGTTTACACTTGCTGCTGTATCGGGCAGCTTCCTGTAAAGCTTTTCTCGCATGTCTGATTAAACTGAGTGCACCTAGATCATTTTCTGCGGACAAAGCTGTCAGGCCGGTATTGAGATGTTCTGCTAAAGATTGCAAAGCCTGCAGAGTTTTGGCACGTTTAAGCAATTCTTCTTCTTCAGAAGGCTGAAGGTTAGCTGATTCTATTTCTTCAATCTGGTATGAAAGGAAATCTTGCCTGGACGCACGTTGCTCAGGCGACTCACCTAAACGGAGGATGTCCTCATCTATCTCGAGCAAATCCTGCACTAAAGCAAGATAATCAGCACGCAAACTCTCAGCTTCGTCACCCGCATAGGCATCAACTAGTTCACGATGCAGGGAGTCATCAAATATTGCTTGTTGATCGTTTTGCCCATGTATAGCCAAAACATCCTTCATTTTATCCCGCAGACTGCGTATAGTAACAAGTTCGCCGTTAATTTTCGCGTAACTGCGTCCGGATGCATTCAGACTTCTGAAAATTAGAAGTTCTTCGTTGTCCTCAGATTGAAATAGAGCTTCCACCCTGGCCTCATCGCAATCAGTTCGCACCATATTACGGTCACTACGTGTGCCGGATAAAAACTCGAAGGCATCAATAAGGATGGATTTTCCGGCTCCGGTCTCACCTGTAAGCACAGTAAAACCGTCAGCCGGCTCAATGACGAGCTCCTCTACTAATGCAAAATCATGAATTTCAACGCGTAAGAGCAGCATCAATATCAGCTGTACCTACGATCGGGATGGAGGTCACCTGTAGACAAACCAATCAATTTCAAACGCAGAAAATCAGCGATATCGACACTGTCAGTAGCTATGAATATTGTATCGTCACCCGCAAGAGTGCCAAGAATATCATCGATATGCATTGAATCAAGAGCTGAAGCCGCCGCCTGGGCAGTACCCGGCAATGTTTTAAGAATGACAAAGGCACCTGCTGTATTTATCGAAATAACAGCTTCGCTAAAGACATTCATAAGACGTCCTGCAGCAACTTCCCCGCTATGCTTCATGGCAACATATTTTGACTTGCCATCACCGGTTGCTACCTTAACAATACCCAGTTCCTTAATGTCACGTGAAACTGTAGCCTGAGTAAAAGTCATGCCCGTTGCTAATAAAGCTTCCACTAACTCAGATTGAGTCTCAATGCTTTGTTCACGTACGATTTTTAGGATTCGTGACTGACGCTGTGTTTTAGATGGTTTCATTGACTAACCCCCTTTTTTGTATCTTTTCCGGCAGTATTTGAAAAAACTTATCTTCCCAGATCCGTATAAATTGAAAAGCATGCCTGGAGCAAGCTACTTCAACACGGTCATTATGATAGATGTCATAATGTGAACGCCCATCCACAGATAATATCGCACAGGTCGGATATTGCTGAAGCCTCAATGAAACGGTAGTGTCAGCATCAGCTATATAGGTGCGGTTGTGCAGTGTATGAGGACATATGGGCGTAATCAATAAAAGATCCATGGTCGGATGTACAATAGGCCCTCCAGCAGACATGGAGTATGCTGTAGATCCTGTAGGTGTAGAAACGATTATGCCGTCCCCCGGTATGCTCTCCACCGGCACATTCTCAATTTCAAGGTCAATAGTTACTATACGCGGGCATCCGCCCCGGGCAAGAACGACATCATTTATCGCATGGTCATGGGCAAACCGTTTTCCTTCAGAGTCATAACAGCTAACATCAAGCATTACACGGTTTTCAATACTGTATTGTTTGTTGACCAGGCGCTGAACAGCTTCTTCCAGCATTTCTACGTCAATTTCGGGCAAAAACCCAACCTGACCCAGGTTTACTCCGGTTATGGGCAAATTATATGCACTCTCATGGTGAACTGCCGAGATGAAGGTGCCATCACCTCCCAGACAAATGATAATGTCACAAGTATTATAAGAGGCACGCTCAAGACCTTGAGTCTCTGATATTTCCGGAGCCAGATCATCTTCTAAAACAGCTGTCGCTCCATAAGAAGCGATAAGAGCTATTAGCCGGCGTGTGATGGATAAATTATCATCGCGCGATGAATTTGGATAAAGCGCAATACGCAATTCAGTCCTCCTCTTATTTCAGCAAAGTTTTCGTTCTGTATCCGGCCATACCTTTCAGGTAGGGCTCATCTGCCTATTATTTTCATGATACTTTGAGCCAGACCTTCAGGATCCAATCCCTCAGCCTGGAATAGTTCAGCACGTGTTGCCTGCCCCCGGAGTACATCTTTTACCCCGATAGCCTTAATAATTATTCCGGGTTGCAGTTCGCATAACTCTGATATTACATTTGGCCCGAAACCATTGTTTAGACAACCATCCTCAACCACAAGTAATTTTCCTGTCTTCTTTGTAGATTTTAACACAATGTCAGTATCTAATGGCTTTATAGTTAGTGCTGAATATAAATCAATTGAATAGTCTGTTCCAATGTAACTGTCAATGGCTAAAAGCACTTGCAATATCATTGGGCCGACAGCTAAAACAGTTAGATCCGAACCGGACCGCACATGCCTTATTTTCTGCAAATCATCTAGTGACTTTGGCTCCGGCATCGCTTCATCCAGCGAAATTAAATCTACTGTCGAGGCCAGATCGCGTGGATAGCGAATCATCACCGGTCCTTTATATTCATGAGCGTATAAGAGGCTGCGCTCAAGGTCTATGGCAGTTGCAGGCGCCATAATAGCAAGATTGGGAAGGTTAAGTGTCATGCTCAGATCAAAAAGGCCCTGATGAGTCGGACCGTCAGAGCTGACCAGACCTGCCCGGTCTACCGCGATTATGACAGGAAGCTTTTGCAGACAAATATCATGAATCAACTGATCCATTCCGCGCTGCAAAAAAGTACTATACAAAGCAATAACAGGTTTAGCTCCACCCGCAGCAAGACCTGCAGCAAGAGTCAGGGCATGCTGTTCAGCAATACCTACATCATAGAAACGATCGGGATAACGATTTTTGAAAGAACACAAGCCGGTACCCTGGGCCATGGCAGCTGTTATAGCAACAACTTTCTTATCACGATCAGCTAACGTCAGCATGGCGTTTCCAAAAACATCGGAAAATGTTTTCTGATCTTGGGGATCTTTATCTGAAAGTCCATACTGCATGGGGAAGGGCGAAACTCCATGATAGCGGGTGGGCTCAGTCTCTGCCATGGCATATCCCATCCCCTTCTTGGTGATTACGTGAAGAATTGCAGGCCCGCGCACTGATTGCGCTGCGTTAATATGTCTTTCCAGCCCTTCTATATCATGACCGTCTATCGGTCCATAATAACGAAAGCCGATCTGCTCAAAAGGAATACCTCTTTCTTTGTGCCAGGAGCGCGTTTTGTATTTAAGCTTTGCCAAGATTCTGAGTAAAGGTGGTCCGATAATCTTCAACTTGTTAAGTCGCTCTTCCCAGCGCGTTTTAAAACTCAGGTAAGATGGCCTGACACGCAATTGCTCAAGATATCGCGTCATCCCACCTACGCACTCATCGATCGACATTTGATTATCATTTAGAATTACAAGAATAGGCTCATTGGATTGGACAGCGTCATTCATCGCCTCAAAAGCCATACCTCCAGATAGAGCGCCATCTCCGATTAACGCAATTGCTTTTCCTTTTTTGCCTAAGGTTCTCAAGGCACGAGAGTATCCTACAGCTGCAGAAATTGAAGTACTGCTATGTCCGGTGCCAAATGCATCGTATGGGCTTTCTTCAATTTTGGGGAAACCTGAGAGCCCGTCTTTCTGACGAAGGGTATAAAATTGCCTATAACGGTCAGTAAGTATTTTCCAGGCATAAGACTGGTGTCCAACGTCAAAAATCACTTTGTCATCTTCGCTGTTTATCAGAGAAAGCAAGGCGATGACGAGTTCTATAACGCCAAGATTCGAAGCTAGATGTCCACCATTTTCAGAGGTCACTTTTATAATTAAAGAGCGCAGTTCTTCTGCCAGCAAATATTTTTCTTCATAAGAAAGATCTGCCACACCCTGTGGCAAAATTAAAGAATCTAGTAAAGGGTATTCTGAGTTCATTACATCTGCCTTGTTTCAAGTTGATCAGTCAGCATTCTTAGTTCGGATGTATCTATTCCACTCAACTTTTCCAGCTTTAAGAGAATTGCCTTAGCTTCTTTGCTAAGCTCCGCAAGACGTTGTATTGCTCTATCAATTCCCAGGACTGTTACATAAGTTTTTTTATTGTCACGTTCGTCCTTACCTGTCGATTTTCCCAAATCCTCAGCATTAGCTATAGCATCCAGCAAATCGTCCCGAATTTGGAAGGACAAACCTAATTTACTGCCAAACTGATAGATTAAATCCTGTTCTTTCGAATTGCAACCGCCAAGTATGCCGCCGGCAAGCAAAGCAGCTCTGATCAATGCTGAAGTTTTAAGCATCTGCATATCTTCGATCTCTGCAGCTGTAACGGAATTTTTCTCTTCGAAAGCTAAATCGCGCGATTGACCCAAGATCATTCCTCTGCCACCTGAGGCGGCCGCAATGACAATCATTGCAGATAGATATCGTTTGTCGATATTGGCCAAACATGTCTCCGCCATGATTTCATAGGCAGAATTAAGGAGCAAATCTCCGGCAAGTATCGCTGTAGCCTCACCAAATGCAATGTGGCAGGAGGGCTTACCACGACGTAAATTGTCATTGTCCATGGCTGGTAGATCATCATGAATCAGAGAATAGCTATGAATCATTTCAATAGCGAACTGAAATGGACGACACAAGTTTATGTCTGCATCAGTAAACAGTTGATATGCCATTTGCAGCAGATTCGGGCGTAGGCGTTTTCCACCGGAGAAAAGAGAATATGCAGCTGCTTCAAAAACACGGTCCTTAATATCGAGCTGCGTTTTTTCGAAACGCAGCCTCAGTTCATCTTCGAACTGTTTTTGATTAAAGTATGTGGTCATTCGGGCTCCCTGAATCAGCTGATTTCATTGTCATCTGTTGCTGAGAAATCGATGGTGGCACCACTTTCCATTAACTTCTCGATAGTGCTTTCAACCTGGCTTAATTGCCTGGCGCAGAGATTAGAAAGTACTACACCTTCCTGAAAAAGCTCCATCGACTTCTCCAAAGAGACCTCTCCTCTTTCCAGGAGTGAAACAATTTCCTCCAGACGGGCAACTTTTTCCTCGTAGCTTTTCTCATCTTCTACAATCGGATCACTTTTATCATTCGCCTCTTTTTTTTCGGATACATCTTTCATCCAATTTTCAAAATCAAATTGTTCTTCTTGCATTTTATACTCCTTAACACTCTCTGTAGCAGATGCATACATTGTTTATGCTTCTTTTTTATGCAGTATTATTTCACGTACATCACAAAGCAAGCTGCCATCATTTAAAAATACAGATATTTCGTCTCCGGTTCTCACTTCAGCAACGGAGCTTACCAAGTGATTATCCTTTGAATATGTGAGGTTGTAGCCCCGTGCCAGGATTGACAGAGGCGATAAGGCATCCAGGCTGGCCAGCAGACGCTCAAAGCGTGCGCGTTTCCCGGCAACTTGGGTTCTTACAAGATTGTCCAACCCCGCTCTGATCAGGTCAACTTTGTTACTTTCGCGGGCCAGCCTTTGTTCTAATGGCCTGCTCAAACGATGTTGGAGGGGAAGTAGCTTATTACTTGCCTCACGAGGTAGTCGTTTTATTTCTGACAGCAGTTGCTGTTTAAGATAGTCCAAATGCCTGCGTTGAGGTGCAGTAAATTCTTTTGCCTGAATCAACACAGGTCTCTCACGCAATTGCCTGAGTCTGTTTTTCTCACTCTCAAGTCTACGCAATATAGACAATTCCAGCGCTGACGAGAGTTGTTCCTGTCGCTCCATCAATCGCCTTTTATCCGGCACTGCTAATTCAGCAGCCACAGAAGGCGTTGGTGCTCTGAGGTCGGAAACAAAGTCAACAATTGTATAATCTGTCTCATGCCCTACAGCCGAAATGACAGGAATCTTCGACTCGGCTACGGCACGGGCAACTACTTCTTCATTAAAGGGCTGTAAATCCTCTAAAGAACCGCCCCCTCTACCAACAATGACAAGATCACCAAGCTTTTCCGCGTTTGCACGTTTGATAGCGGCTGCTATTTCCAGTTCTGCTCCTTTTCCCTGCACCGGAACAGGGATTAATATGAGTGAAAACCCGGGATATCTTCGTTGAAGAACATGGATGATGTCCCTGATAACTGCGCCCTTTTCCGAAGTTATGGCTATTATGCGCTTTGGTATATAAGGAATCGGCAGTTTGCGCTCCTGGGCGAACAATCCTTCGTCCGCCAATTTTTTCTTTAATTCCTGGAATGCAAGATATAAGTCCCCCAGCCCCGCCTGCTCTAAGCCGGTAACAATAAGCTGAAAGCGTCCGGTCTTGTCATAGACGTTGGGCTTGCCGACAACGATAACTTTCATCCCTGATTTCGGAGAAAAGTTAACGCGCCCTGCTGATCCACGGAAAAGTGCGCATGAAACTGCTGCTTTATCATCTTTTAGTGTGAAATATGAATGTCCGGACGGATAACTCTTAAAATCAGAAATTTCACCTTGTACACGAACCCTTTGCATTTCGGGATCCTGTTCAAATAAAAGATTAATTCTACGGTTAAACTCGCCTACTGTCATGACATCAGCCGCGACAGATGTTTTATTCACGAAAAGCTCCTTTATTTTTCAAGTTCTTTATCCCGCACTACAGCGCCAAGAACCCCGTTGATATATTGGTAAGCATCTTCTTCAGCAAAAGTGTTAGACAACTGTATGGCCTCAGATATTGCGACTGAAGCAGGAACTGTGCCGTGAACTATCTCAAAAAGCGCCAGTCGGAAAATACAGCGGTCAACAATAGGCAGACGATCCGGAGTCCATTTGCGCAAATAGGGCGCATAGAGAGCGTCCAGTTCCTCCTTGTTCTCGAGCACTCCATAAACCAGTTCGTCAAAAAACTCGAGATTATCAGCTGTAATTTTTTCTTGTAAAAGCAAAAATTGTTCTCTTTGCACTGTGATGTCTTCGCAATGCATCTCACATTCAAAGAGAAATTGCAGAGCTCTTTCCCTTGCTGTATGTCTACTCACCTAAACTCCTTTTTAGCGAAACTTCCCTGGAGGAAATATCTTGTCCAGCCAACGCCGGACAGTCTCCCTGTCACTGAAATAACGTACACCGAGATAGTAACCCAGAGCTGTCAATACTAATATAAATAATAAACGAAATAATCCGAAACGCACCCATATCAGGGCAACGACAAAGCCGGCGACTGCACCCACAAGCCCGGGGCCGCCACGTTTAAAACTTTGCCAGATGCGTTGAAATAAACTGGGTGATGGCATAACATTTGCTCCTGTTAGCGTTCAACACGGGCTGCGATCGCCTCTACACGGTTGACACGCACTTTGACATCGCCAACCTCAATTCCCGTATAACGCTCAATATCTTTTTTTACTCTTTCCTGAACACGGGTCATCATTGCCGGTATTTCTACATCAGAGTAAGCCATCACAACCAGACTGACTGAGATTGCATCGCCTTTAAACGGTGTGACATGAGCTTTGGCGGACTTTACTCCGGATTGAGAAGCTTTGGCTGCATTAAGAGCTATACTTTCAATCGCATCCACACCTATATCTATGGAGCCTATAGGGTTTGTCTGAATTCTGGCTTTACGCAGTCTTCCGGACAAAATCGTTACAACTATTGTGGCAATGGATAATAATAGTCCAAACAAAGATAAAACCATAACAATGGTTCGCATTGGCTGTCTTTGCGCAATATCCAGAACCATAGTCAGCACTGTTGTTAAAGCAACATTACTTACTATCACTATAATGGTCAACAGAAATACAACTGCCATCAACAAAGAGAATAGTGTAAGTAAGAAACGAACCCAGCTATTCATAGTAGTCCTCCAGTCAACCGCTTCTATCAGGAGTCAAAGTCTCAGCAGTTTCTTCCATTGCCAAGAATTCGGTATCTTTACAAATAATATCTACAACGTGCACATTCACAGCATCTACGTTAAGACCGGTATAGGATTCAACGTCGCGCTTGACCCTTTCCTGAATGGTCCAGGCTACCTCAGGCAATACATGACCAAAATCAATGATCGGATAAACTGTAATGACTACATCATCGGCATCTTCTTTGCGAAAAGAAACACGAACGCCCATGCCTTCGTGTTCCAGGCCGATTACTTCCTTGATATTTGCAACAACACTTCTATCAAGTGATGACACACCTTCAGTCGCCAAAGCTGCTTCTGCAGCATACTGGGCAATAAAACCACGTGACATGGTTTGTTCGCCCTTGATCGAAACATGTCCTCTTTCTTCAGACATGCTAGGCCCGTTCTAAATACTCCCCGCTACGAGTGTCAATACGGATTATGTCTCCGGTTTCAACAAACATGGGAACTTTGATCTCCGCTCCGGTCTCGATTACAACAGTCTTCATTGCACTTTGTGCTGTATCGCCACGTACCGCCGGTTCACTTTGTGTCACCTCAAGCTCTACAGAAATGGGCAGTTCTACCTGCAGGATTTCCCCTTTATAGGTGACAATGTGAGAGACCATGCCTTCTTTTAAAAATCTCAGTGCATCTCCAAGCAGGTCCTGATGAATCGGCATTTGCTCATAAGTTTCAGTGTTCATGAAATAGTAGAGCTCGCCATCTTTATATATATAGGACATATCCGCACGCTCTAAACGAACCTGCTCGAACTTCTCTGACGGATTAAAAGTGCGCTCGACAACGCTTCCGCTCATCAAATTTCTATATTTTACGCGAACGAAGGCCGAACCTTTTCCAGGTTTTACATGCTGAAACTCAACAACCTGAAAAACATGACCATCCATTTCAAAAGTAACGCCATTCCTAAAATCGCCGGCACTTATCATATTCCCTCCAAATCAAATATTACTGTTATTATGCTTAGAGTTGATAAATTATCAACTTGGTAGACATATTCTAGTTCATTAGTAACACTGTCGCAAGCAATGGATGAGCACAGCTGCTACAATGATCCGGAGGTAAATAATGATAAAAAGCTTAAGAGAGAAAGTAAGAAAATCCTTTTTTCCTGATAAAACTGTTGAAGCGGTAATCGATATTGACTTTGAGGCTTTAAAACGTCAAGGTTTTCGTGTTATTTTGTTGGATATTGATAACACACTGGTTCCTCATGGGACACACTCAGCAGATGAGTCTGCATTAAAAATCCGGGACACTCTAGACAATATCGGCATGGCACCTGTTGTCTGTTCCAATGCAAAGTCAGAGAGGCTGTTTAGTTTCAGCAGATCACTTGATGTTGAATGTATCAAGGATGCGAAAAAACCGGCTCCTTATGCTATAAATGATTTTATGCAGCGTAATGATATTAAAGCTGATGAGATAATAATGATCGGAGACCAGCTAATCACTGACGTGTTGGCTGCAAGACGAGCAGGCATTCCGGTGATCCTTTGTGAACCGATCAGCAAGAAAGAAGTATTCTATGTCAGATTAAAACGACCTCTGGAAAGACTTCTCGTTTGGATTGGCGGCAAAGATATATTTAATGCCCTCAGGGAGGTTAAGATTGATAGTTTGTAAATTTGGCGGATCATCACTGGCCAGCGCCGGACAAATAAGAAAAGCCTGCTCCATTTTTTTGGATAATTCGGAACGCAGAATTATGATAGTGTCAGCACCGGGTAAACGTTCAGAAGTGCCAGGTGATAAAAAGATAACTGATCTTCTAATTGATCTGGCCAATGTTCGCTGGGCCGGACTTGATGGAAATATGGAATTGCTGGCTATAAGTGACCGGCTGTTTTCTTTAGTCTCCGAACTGGACCTACATCCAAGCATTGCGGATCAGCTTCTGGCTGATGTTGCTCGCAGCAGCGAGGAAACAACAGTACACCACAAAATTTACCGGGACGGCATTGTAGCCCTGGGAGAAGCTATTTCCGGCCGCATTGTTACAGAATATCTGAATTCAATTGGCGTTAAAGCAAAATTGGTTGATCCGCGAGATGCAGGACTGATTTTGTCCTATTATGCGGGTCTCACCCATATTTTGCCTGAGTCTTATGATAATCTCAGCACACTTGCCTCCTCAGAGGAACTGATTATTTTTCCCGGATTTTATGGACGGACTGAAGAAGGAAATACTATCACCTTCTCCCGTGGCGGTTCTGATATAAGTGGAGCTGTGGTCGCTGCAGCAACAGCAGCTGATCTATATGAAAATTGGACAGATATGGATCACGTATATGTGGCCAACCCCGTCTATATAAATGATCCCGAACCGATCAAAGAGTTGAGCTATACTGAAATGCGTGAATTAGCGTATATCGGTTTCTCCATCATTCATCCGGAAGCATTGGAACCGCTGTTTACACACAGAATTCCGATCCGTATCGCTAATACGGATAACCCTTCAGCAGAAGGTACCATGGTTTTAGCTGAGCGGACACATCTCGACAATGTCATAACCGGCATAGCAGGTAATGACGATTTTTGCACAATAAATATTCGACGTGTCTTATTGAACCAGGAACGTGGTATTCTCTTGAAAATTCTGACTATTTTCAATGAACTCGATATTAATATCGAGCATGTGCCGACTGGAATTGACTCACTTAGCATAATTGTTCGCGGTACGGAATTTTCATTGGAAGATGAAGTAGTGCTGCGCGGTCGCTTGCAGGTTGACCTGGGCATGGATGATATTGAAGTTACACGCAACCTTGCTATTGTCATGATAGTAGGAGAAGGAATGCGAGATACTGTTGGTGTCATTGCAAGGGCTACAGAAGCCATTGCCAGAGAAAATATAAGCATTGAAGTTATTTTGTCCGACTATCACGAGATCAGCTGTATTTTCATGATGTCAAAATATGAAATGACCCGTGCCATGCACGGGCTTTACAATGAATTTTTTCCCGCTACTGAATAGTGTTCAATATGGACGTTTATTATCAGTAATTATTTGCCTGCCGCTTACAAAATTATTTAGGGAATTAGCCTGCGGATTACGGAGCTTGTCTGCCGTTATCTGCTGCCTGTCAATATATACGTAGCCCTGCTTTTGAATCGTATAGGCATAGGGTGTACCGCTGCCTGACTGGAGGACAAAACCTGAATTGGCAAGATAGCTGGACAGAAGTGGGTTTGCTTCAACATGGTTCCCGAAGGGAAAGGCATAAATTCTTAGATCAGTGATAAATTCAGCTATTTCTTCCTGCATGTGTTCAGTGTCCCAACTTAGAGAACTGAGGCTTTGATCCGGAACAGAGATCCTGTTATAAGACTGAGATGCAAAGACCCATTGTTTGTACTCAAGGCTTGCAAAGATCTCTCTAAGTTTCTCCCGATTTGCTTCGAAATCATTCACTGAATCCAAATAAAAACTTAGGCCGATGCTTTGTGCTTGATCTCTCATGCGAACAAGGTGCTCACTATTCAGTGGATAGCCCAAAAGACCGTCCGCCCCGGACAACACAATTACAGCTTTTGCGCCATTAAATGTAAAATCCGGGTATTCCTGCAAATAGTCTTCTAATATATCAATGGCTGTTGAATTGCTCTGCAGATTCTCTATACCCTGTCGATCCTGAATCACACCGAGAACGTTGGACTCCTCATCCAGATCCAGCCGTGAGCAGATTCCGCTTTCGACCCTTTGTGGAGTGAAGTAAAAATCATCCAAAAAGATTAAAAGAGGTTTCTTGCCTGAAGGGATCAAGACACGCTGGAAGTTGCCGGCTTCATCAACTATCTCATTGCCGTTGATAAGAACATAATCATTTTCATATAGCGCTTCCAGTAAGAGTCGGAATTCTGCAGCAGTAAGCAAATCCTCATTTGCCCTGTCAGCGAAAACATCATTGTCAAAAGCGCGCTCTGAATCAGCAATGATAGGTTTAACAGATATAGCCTCTATGGGGTCACTCCAATAGATTAATTTGCTTGGAACCATCTTGTCAGTGAGATTTTTAGCCTGTATTAATTCTTCTCTGTCAGGAAAATGAAAGTCTATAGACCTAATAATCAAGCTGGCATCATAGAGTCTTCCCTGCTCGATTAATCGCTGTATTTCGGGCATGCGCAGAAGGTAGAGACTATCCAGCGCTTCCATTCTGAGATTCTCCAGTATGTGATCCAAGGAGCGCATACTGGAGTATTCTGAATCGCCTAAACTCTCAAATGCATCTGCAGAAGCACTGTATTCTCCCTGCTGTAGAAGTTGATATGCAGGCTCAAGTGCAGTTTTGAAATCACGGATCAAAACAAACTCATTGACCTGCTCGCTAAGAAATCTCTTGAATTCCGGTACAGGATAAAGAGTTTCCAAAAAATGAATGTACTCAGCTTCACTGATAACGTCCAGCACATAATCCCTAAGTACATCTTCAATCACTTCCAGGCTGTCATCACCCACGATAGACATGCTGAGGGAGAGTCTTTCAGCTTCCTCAGATGAGAGAGAATTGCCTCTTAAAACAGACTCAATCAATGATTGTGAATAAGTTGACAGTTGAATTTCAATCTTGTCTCTTATGAGGATGGCATCAGCCAATTCTGCAGAATTATCTCCCGAATCCGCTCCATCTGCAATAATCTTTTGTGCTTGTCCATGGATTGAGATAATTTCTTCAAAATCGGAATGTTCCAGAGCTTTGTCATAAGCTAGCTGGAAATCATACGGTTCTAACGTCTTCCTAAGAAGAAAGAAAAGAAGCAAAGCAATAACAAGAACCGCAATGCTCCAAAAAGCGATTGTTCTCAGTTTCTTTTGTCTATAAGGGCCGGTGAAAAACTTTACTTTTCTCATCTTTAATCAATCAAACTAAGTTGCCGCCCTTCAAGCGTCTTTTCCCTGATATAGCGACCGGAACCCGGAAGTGTCTGCACCCGGTAGTATGTTTCATCTTCTATTTCTCCCCTGATCTGCTCTAGTGGCACAACTTTCGCTATAGGATCTTTTTTAGCACCGCGAATTACAGCAGTTCCCTGAGCAGATCTCGTTATTTTCCGGGTCAGTTGAGAACTGTCAAAAATCAGCATCTTGCCTTTCTCAGTTTGCAAGGCGAAGCTGGGATCCTCGTCTTCTGCCCGGAAGCGGATTAACCTTATTTCTGAAGAATCACTGAAAGCCTTAATTAGCTTCCTGCGATTTTGTTTAGTCTCATAGTGACTGGCGTCGAATCGAACACCCTTACCATTAGCAAAAATAGCAATAAATTCACCTTCAAATGGCTCAGTGGCAGCGTGAACACAGACAACCCGTTCCTCTGCTTCCAGTTCCAGAAGGTTAGGAGTATATTCTCCAAGCAAGGAAGGCCTTGAATCCTCAATCTCCCAGGCCATCATTTTGTAAGCGTTTGCTTTATCTGTAAGAAAAATGAGTTCTGATTGATTGGTGGCATCCTCTTCAATAATTATTCGATCGTTTTCTTTAAGTTTTAGATCAAAGTTGCCACGCAATGATGTTAGAGCCAGTTTCTTAAAGTAGCCTTCTTCAGTCAAGAAAATTCGGATATTGTAGTCTGGAATCAAATCCGTAACTTCCGGAACCTCAATATCATCAGGATCAATAAGCCTGGTACGCCGTTCACGGCCATATTTTTTGGAAAGATCTTTCAACTGATCAGATATAAGTTTTCTTTGACGCCTGGCACTATTCTCCAGCTTTTCCAAATCCTCAATTTCGACCATCAATTCCTTTATATCGTCAAGACGGCGGATAATGTATTCGCGGTTGAGGTTACGAAGCTTAATTTCGGCTACTGCTTCTGCTTGTTCCTTGTCAATCGTAAAAGCCTTCATCAGGCGTGGGATGACCTCGCGTTCTTTTTCAGTATTGCGGATAACCTGGATGGCCAAATCAATATCCAAAAGAATGGCTTCATATCCGCGCAGAATATGCAAACGCTCACGCTTTTTCTCCAAAGAGAATCTCGTCTCACGTCTGATACAGTCCATACGCCACTTTATCCACTCATTGAGTATTTCACGAACACCCATTACGCGGGGTTTATTATCAATCAGGATATTGAAGTTACATGAAAAATAGTGTTCCAGTGAAGTGTTTTCAAATAGTTTATGTAAAAGAATATCAGGATCAGCAGTACGCTTATATTCAATACTGATACAAAGACCGTTGAGGTCTGTTTCGTCACGGACATTTGTAATATCTTGCAGCCTGTTCTTTTTAATTTGATCTGAGATATCATCAATGATAGTTTCAATCGTAGTTGTATAAGGGATTTCTCTGATTTCAATCGTGGCATCTTTGCGGTTAATTTCGGCAGTGCCCCTCAGCTTAAAAGATCCGCGACCGGTCTCGTAGATATCGCGCATGTCATCCTGATCATAAATTAATTCGGCAGCTGTAGAAAAATCGGGTGCAGGCATGTAATCGATCAGGTCTACTTCGGGGTCTTTCAATAAGGCGATAGTGGCATTGCAGACTTCACTCAGATTAAAAGAGCAAATATTGCTTGCCATGCCTACAGCTATACCCTGGTTATTGTTGACAAGTATAGTCGGAAATTTTGCGGGTAGCAGTCGTGGTTCCTTTGTTGTCCCCGAGTAATTGTCGATCATGTCGACAGCATTTTTATCTAAACCATCGAAAATAGTTTCGCAGGAAGGATCCAGACGGGCCTCGGTATAGCGGGCCGCAGCATACTGCATGTCACGAGAGGTAACACTGCCGAAGTTTCCTTTGGAGTCGATCCAGGGATGCAAAAGAGTGCCGTTTCCCCGAGTCAGCCGTACCATAGTTTCATAGATTGCCTGATCACCGTGTGGGTTTAATTGCATAGTCTGGCCCACTATGTCAGCTGACTTGGCGCGAGGACCGGACATCAGGCCCATTTTGTACATGGTGTAAAGCAACTTTCGATGAGATGGTTTAAAGCCGTCAATCTCGGGAATAGCTCTGGAAACTATTACACTCATGGCGTACGGCATATAATTATTGTAAAGAGTGTCTGAGACGGAAACAGGTATTACTTCTGTTCTCTCAGCTGATTGTTCCATTATCTTGTCGTCTTGCGTCATTCGCTGCTCCTACACAACATCCAGCATATCTACGTATTTATGGCCGTGTTCCTCAATATATTCACGCCTGTCAGCTACACCTTTACCCAAAAGGAGTTCAAATGTCTCTTCAGCTGTTGCTTTATCTTCCGGTACTACTTCGATCAGACGGCGGGTTTCAGGATTCATTGTTGTTTGCCACATCATCTCCGGCTCATTTTCCCCCAGACCCTTAGATCTTTGGATATGCACTTTGCCACCTTCCAGGCGTGAGATGATGTCTTCCTTATCCCGCTCAGTATATGCAAAATGTGTTGTTTCCAAACTCCCTTTACTATGGGTAATTTCAAAAAGAGGTGACTCTGCAATAAATATCTTGTGTTCCTTTAAAAGCTGCGGGGTCAATCTGAAAAACATAGCTAGGATAAGCGTGCGTATCTGAAAACCGTCTACATCGGCATCGGTACAGATAATTACTTTGTTCCAGCGTAGCCGGTTTATATCGAATTGAGCTACATTTTTTACTTGTTTGTTACCTAAATCTACACCACAGCCCAGAACCTTAATTAAGTCCATAATGATATCGCTGTTTAAAATAGAACGTATGTCTGCCTTAAGACAATTAAGAATTTTGCCTCTTACAGGAATTACTGCCTGAAAATCCGCATTACGTGCCATTTTTACTGATCCCAGAGCTGAGTTACCCTCTACGATATACAGTTCTCGTTCATTAACGTCCTGGGACCGGCAATCTACAAATAAACGCGGCTTATTGGTGAAATCCATCGATGTCATCAGGTCTTTTTTGACACTGATTCGCATTTTCTCCGCTCTTTCCCGGCTGCGTTTATTGATCATGACCTGATCCAGCACACGTAAACTCATTTCACGGTGTTCAATGAACCATATATCAAGTTTGTTGCGGATCAGTTCCGTCATAAAGCGTTGAATATATTGGTTGTTAATCGAGCGCTTCGTTTGGTTCTCATAACTGGTAATTGTTGAAAACGAACTGGTCACAATGATCAGGCTATCTTCAATATCGGTAAAACTGATCTTGCTTTCATTGCTTTTATACTTGTTTTCCTGCTTAAGCCAGTCATCGAAGACAGAAACAAAGGCCGAACGAACAGCACGATCAGGGGAACCTCCGTATTCAAGAGGAGAGGAGTTGTGATAATAGGACAGAAGATTGCTTTCATTATTAAAGGCGAAAGCGATTGTGGCATTGACGCGATATTCTTCTCTGTCAGAACGGTCTCTTCCCTTTCCTTCGCCCTGAAAAGAATAGGCATTGCTCATGCGCCCCTTCTCCTGGTTGACTTCTCTGACATAAGCCAGAATACCGTCGGGATAAGAGAAACTGTGTTCTTCTCCACTTATTTGATCTTTGAATTCGAAGACAGTACCGCTGTTAACAATAGCTTGTTGCTTCAATGTTTCAAGGAAAAACTCCGTGGGAATCTTTATATCGGTCAAGACATCATAGTCCAATAGAAAATGCTGTTTTGTGCCTGTTCGGCGGGATTTGGTCTCAGTCTTTTTAAGTCCGCCGATATTCTCACCCTTCTCAAAATGCAGCTCATAGAGATATCCATCTCTGGTGACTTCCACATCAAAAAAACGAGAAGCATATTGAGTGGCACAAGCCCCTAAGCCATTAAGACCAAGACTATACTCATAATTTTCGCCCAGATTTGTTTTGTATTTACCGCCCGCGTATAGCTCACAGTAAACTAACTCCCAGTTATATCGGTCCTCTTTTTGATTGTAGTCCAGGGGTATACCCCTGCCACGGTCCTCCACCAAAATGGAATAGTCCTTAAAACGGGTAATTGATATAAGATCCCCAAAACCGGCTCTGGCTTCATCAATCGAGTTTGACAATATTTCAAAAAATGCCTGCTGGGCACCCCGTAAATCATCAGAACCAAAAATTACACTGGGACGCAAACGTACTCTGTCAGCCCCCTTTAGCGAGGAAATGCTCTCATTGTCATAGTGTTTAGTCATTAATAATCCTTCCTCCAAAGTAATTTTGTCATGATCGTATTTAAAACTCAAGTTATGATTCTAAGCATGTACTTTACAAAAATTCAAAGCTCAGGTAGAATAGCGACTGTTCGTATCAAACGCGGGTGTAGTTTAGTGGCAGAACATCAGCCTTCCAAGCTGATCGTGAGGGTTCGATTCCCTTCACCCGCTCCATTTTTCTCATGGGCATATAGCTCAGTTGGATAGAGCAACAGCCTTCTAAGCTGTGGGTCGCAGGTTCGAGTCCTGCTATGCTCGCCATATTTCAACCCTTAAGACATAAGTTTTAGGGGTTTTTCATTCTTCAGGAAACAAGAGTTGTACGAGGACATAACCCTGTCGTCCGTCAGGTAGACGAACTCTTACCCAGCCTTCTTCGGCCTGACTTGTTTGAAAAACCCTGTCCCCTCTTTGTAAAGTAGCTACAAGGTCCGTTGCACCGGGAGAAGTCATAACCTGCAAGCTGTTAGCTCTTACCTCAACTTCAATTTCAAATATAGTCTCGTCCGGGTCAATGGCGGAACTTTGCGCCAAAGTGCTTTCAGTGCTTGTAAGCTCGCCTTTATTGCTCTTAGCTGAACCGATACTTGTTATTCCCCAGACAAGAAGTAAGAGTACCAGCAAAACAATGGCCAGGAAGGTCAGAATTGAAAGACTACGTGAATGTTCAAATAAATGTGTGATCTTATATAGAAATTTCTTTAAATAACTCTTAATGCCTCCTGCATTCCACATTTTAATCCGATCGATTACTTTCGGTTCAGGCGGGTTCTCTTCCTGTGTGCGTGCAGCTGAAGGATATTGTCTGTTATTATTGGCTTTTTTGTTTTGCAAACTGGGTTTTTCATAGCCGAAACTAGAAACGAACTTCGGTGCCTTGGCCTGACTTTCTTCAAGGTATCTGACCTGCCTTTGCATTTCCAGTTCCGGAGGTAAAATGCGGACATTTCCATCTCTGAGCGGTACAACTTTTGAACGGCGAATCGATTGCAGAAAGTCGGAATGATCATATTGACTGTTTCCTAATGTCGCTGTTTTGTAGCTCCCGATCTGTCCGGCATCTATCCTTTGTACATGAACGGAAAACCAGGTTGTATCATCCGAGTAGCCTGACTGTGAGGCAATGCTGCTTAACTCCGCCATAGATACATTCAACTGGCGCATATCACCAAAAAGATCTTCCAGCTCTTCAGCCATGAACAACTCAATAAATTCAGGATCAATTATCAGAAAATTGTCATTCTCGCGTGGCCTGAAGGCATAGAAATCAAGCTTGCGAATAGACTCTGACAAGTTTGCATGCGGAGGAAGTGTCGGCTGTTGTCTGTAGATTCGTTCTCCGCGATGCAGATACACGCCCAGATCTCTGCGGCAAAAAACGAAAACAATTTCTGCTGTCATCAGGAAGAGAAAATCCGCTTCCAGCCCGTCATCTATCCCCTCTTCCATGAAACGGGACAAACCCTGTATTTGCAAATTACGGAAGGCCAGCTGCCACTGTCGTAACTGGACACGTGTGTTGTGTATTGCCGAGGGATCATCTTTATCTGTCAGAATACCGGCAATCAATTGAACACGGCGATTACCCGAAGCAACATAGTGTTGTTGCCGGTGCGTAGCCAACAGGCCGATATCGCGGTCATTAAGTTGTAATGTGAGCTCTTTGCGATCACGTTCGGCCAAATGAGCCGTCAAGGTCGATCGGATCATAGCTTATACCAGTTCTCCACCAAAAATCATTTTGGTGAGTATCCTTTCAATCCCGCGAGGCATGCTAACCTCCGAGTAAAATTTCTTCTACGGCGCTTATTCTACCACGTTTAAGTTACTTACAGACTTTCTGCAACCAATCTCTGGCCAACAAGCCGAAAATATTCATGTCCAGATAAGTAGACCCGCGTCTGATATATTCACGTTGGGTGCCTTCATGCCGAAAACACAAACGTTCGAAAAGCTTAAAGGAGTCTTTATTGCCACTGATTATTCTGGCATTGATGCGGTGAAGCTCCAGATCATCGAACAAGAAGTTGATAAAAACAGTCATGGCTTCAGAAGCCAGACCTTTACCGCGCTCTACAGCATTCAGCAGTGCGATACCGACTTCCGCATGCCCCATTTCCAAATCTACAGATTCGCATGTGATTATGCCTACAGGTCTTTGCTCATATAAAACCGTAAAAACAAAGGATGTGTCTAAATCATTCCAATCTGCCAAAAGTTCATCCAGTTCCCTTGCGGAAAATGTTTGCTGTCTGGCCGGCAGATAGTAGTACATCACATCCTCATCAGCAAAAAATATTGATAGCGCATCATAATCCTTAGCTTCAAGATTGCGTATTAAGACTCTTTCCCCCTGCAAAAAGGTGCCGGTTAACATTTTTTTAAACAAATTCACCTGTATCTTTTCGGTTATAAAGTGCTTATTATCTAACATTTCAGTATCTTTACTTCTTTCCGTGCTTGAGCTTAGACAATTTTGCAAAATTAGTGCTATACTGCTAAAGTCTTACTCTAAGCTTAACACCTAAAGTGTATCTATTTAAGCAGAATAAAATGGATTTGACACTAAGTGATTAGCTTGTTACAATTCTTTTGCGTTGCGAAAAGACACGGTGGAATTAGCTCAGTCGGTTAGAGTGCCAGGTTGTGGCCCTGGAGGTCGTGGGTTCGATTCCCATATTCCACCCCATTTTTTTTTGCATTGGGGTGTAGCCAAGGGGTAAGGCACGGGACTTTGACTCCCGCAGTCGCAGGTTCAAATCCTGCCATCCCAGCCATGATCCACTAGCTCAGTCGGTAGAGCATCTGACTTTTAATCAGGGGGTCTGGGGTTCGAATCCCCAGTGGATCACCAAACAGAGTCTCGGGAATTAAACCGCGACTCTGTTTTTTATTTTAATTGAACTTTAAAAACTCCAGGTTCAGCAAAAAGTCCTTGATATCGACGCCGCCTGTAAAACCCGTCAGATCGCGGTTCATTCCGATTACTCGATGACAGGGTATGCATAGTGGCAGCGGATTTGCTCCAAGGGCCTGTCCGACAGCACGCGATAACTGAACAGCCTTCTTTTCATCATTAACAATCTCGCTGGCAATATCTTTATAAGAAAATAGATGTGCGTATGGAATACTCCGGGTGATTTCCCAGACCTCTTTTTGAAAGGCTGTTCCCTCAACTACTTCGTAAGGGAAATTGAACTCGTGCAGATCTCCATTCAAATAAGCAATAATCTGCCCGGAAGCTTCAATCAGAACTGAATTGTGTGGCTGCAGGCCCACAGGAGGATCAATCAGGACGGGATCACTCAAGCCTTCTGTTATATGACCATTATTATCAAACAGCCCGTAAAAGAGAGCGTAGGACCGAATCAAATCATCCATGTTTCTGCCCCGCCGGACAAATTCTATACGGGATATTTTGTCGCCTTGCCTATTCGTCACGAGCGCTATATAACCAAAACGCCAGGCAATAAAAGCCAGCTGTTTTTGCGAGAATTGCGGAGAAAAATAACTGCGCCCATTTATGGCCAGATCGCTATCAAACTGGCCTATACAAATTTTGAAGGCATCATCTGAAACATCATCCAGAGCTGAGTAGGAATCCAAGCGATACAATGCGGGAAATTCCGCGAAAACAGCTTCGGCGATTTTACGTGTAAGTTGGGCCGAAATAATCCGGGATTCATAATATATAATGGCCCACGATTCTTGAGCCATGGGGTTTTGCATATAGAAATAGCCATGTCGGTCCTCATAAGACCAGAAATATATGTCTATACCCTGAGATTGTCTGTCTCTGATGTAGTCCCTGCTTTCACTCAAACTTCTCAGAAGAAGATTTTCATTCAGACGACGAAACTCAGCAGCATCTTTAAGGTAACAAAGTTTTATGATGGGGATTGATTCGGGCATAGGCGGATCCTTTCCCTCTTAAATAACAAATACCGTTACTAGTCAAATTATACCTTAAATAATAAAACAGAAATCAAGCTATTGTTTTTCGCTCATAAGTAAGGTAGCGGAAATATGAACCTTCCTCCTCCTGCCATTCACCGACAGAGCTTAATTTAAAATTAGGGTCCGAATCCAGATTCGGAAAATCACAGTCAGAAGGATAATTTTGAAAATGCTGTGTCACGTATATGCGATTGGTATAGTCAAGAAATTGACCGTAAACTGAACTTCCCCCGGTAACAAAAAAGTCGTCGTCCGTAAGATTTTCCTTCCGTTTCAGCTCCTTGATATATTGAAGTACTTCGGCAACACTATGAGCCACTTTTGCGCCTTCTATGTCATAGTTCGGATCAGAAGTCAGGACAATGTTATGGCGGCCGGGTAAAGGTTTCCCGCCGGGATGTGTACACATAGTCAGGCGGCCGTAGATAATGACTTTACCCCAGGTCAGTTCCTTAAAACGCTTTAAGTCAGCTGAAATCGGTTTCTGCAGCTGGCCGCAGTAGCCAATGCCCCAGGTAGAGTCGCAGGCAACAATTGCATTCATCTATACACCTCACGACCTATGGCTATATAGCCACAGGAATATCTTTAACGACAGGTCCATGTTGATAATTCTCGAAAACAACACTATCAACAGTAAAATCATAGAAGTTTTTCACTGAGGGATCAAGTAGCAGCTTTGGTGCCGGATAGGCCGTGCGTTCAACAACTTCTTCAACGATGGGAATATGCCGGTCATATATGTGAGCGTCGGCAATTACATGAAGCAGCTCACCCGGCTCAAATTCGCTGACCTGAGCGAACATCGCCAGTAAAACTGCGTATTGAGTCACATTCCAATGGTTGGCTACCAGCATATCATTTGAACGTTGGTTTAAAATCGCATTCAATTTATTGCCGCTAACATTGAAAGTCATACTGTAAGCGCAGGGATAAAGGGCCATTTCACTCAGATCAGCGTGATTAAACATACTTACAATCATGCGACGTGAATACGGATTATGCTTCAGATCATAAAGAACGCGGTCTACCTGATCGAACATACCCTCTTTATACTTATGTTTTTGCGCCAGCTGATAACCGTAAGCTTTGCCGATGGTGCCGTCATGCATCATCCACTGGTCCCAGATACCGGTACTAAGATCCGCTACACGGTTCGATTTCTTTTGCCAGATCCAAAGAAGCTCTTCCACTGCACTCCGGTAATAAACACGGCGCAGGGTCATAATGGGGAACTCCTTTGATAGATCATATCGGTTTACTAAGCCGAAGCGCTTGATTGTATGAGCAGGTGAACCATCTTCCCATCGCGGCCTGATCTTCTGCCCCTCATCAGAGCAGCCATTCTGCAGTATATCCCGGATATTGTCTTGGAAAATCACGTCACAACGACTCATATGAACTCCTTATGCTAATAAAAAAGCCCACAGTCTAAGCTGCGGGCTCATGGTCGGAGTGAGAAGACTTGAACTTCCGGCCTCTTGGTCCCGAACCAAGCGCTCTACCACCTGAGCCACACCCCGTTGCTCTAGTGATTTTACGCATTATGATGCACCTTGTCAAATGATCCCGATACAAAATATTTTGAGAAGTAAATTATCAAGGCAGATAAAAATACGGTTCCAGACTGGAGAATTTTTTATCTTTAATACCTGAAACCAGCATTAAATCCTCCAACTGCTTGAACTGACCGTTTTCTTCGCGGTATCTGAGAATGGCCGAAGCTGTTGACGGCCCGATTCCCGGAACTGTCAGCAGGTCTGCTTCTGTAGCCAAATTCAGATTTATTTTCCCGGAAGCCGTCTCTGTGTTGGAAACCCCAGAACTGTCAATTGAAAAATCAATTTCGCCGGCTTCTACTTCTTCAATTGTGGGCACGTATAGCTTGGCATGTGGATTTAAGAGTGAAGCCATGTTTAGAGCTTCAACCGAAGCGTCTTTCGACGGACCTCCTGCTTTAGCAATCGCCTCACTCACAATTACACCTTCCGGGAAGTAATATACTCCCGGGTTCTTTACCGCTCCGGCGACATGAACCGGAAACATCAAAACGGTGGGAGCATGGGTGGTTGACGAAAGTTGAACACTACTATTCGAGGTCGGCGTGAGTTCTTCAGGGTTCAGTTCTTTGTCTCCGGCAATCAGAAAACGTCCCAGAAGTGCGACAGCGATCACTGCTAGCATAAAAGCGAGAATGAAATTCTGTCTTTTTCTTTTTTGTCGTTCAAGGTTCTTACGCTTATTCATAAGGGCTCCGCTTAACAGTTTTCTTTTCACAATATAATAAAAAAACGAGGCCGGATGGCCTCGTTTCTGACTTTATGTGTCAATACCGTTCTATTTGACAGTTTTTAAGTTCTGCCAGAGTTTTTCCAGATTATAGAATTCACGATCTTCCTGTCGCATAACATGTACGATAATGTCTCCGTAGTCGAGCACTATCCACTTCCTGGTGTCCATACCTTCCACCTGCCTGACCTGATAGTTCAATTTTTTCATGACGGCTTCCTCGACCGCATCAGATAAAATTTTGCAATGTGTGGAATTACGGGCAGTAGCTACAATAAAATAGTCCGTCAAGGAAGTACGACCTGTAACTTTCATTGTTTCTACATTGTCGGCTTGCTTGTCATCAAGAGCCTCTTGAATAGTAACAAGCAGATTTTGTATGAATTGCAGCGTTTCCGGATCCTTAACGCCCCTTTGTTCCAGCTCATCAGGCACTTCCATTTTCAAGTCAAAATTCAATCACTTACCTCGTTTCTTAGATTTTAAGACAGAAGTCTTTTTTCTATTTTAATATATTATATGCCTCTTTGCTAAGAGGGCAAATTTCATGTCCGGACCGATCCAAAGCAGCAAAGACTTCTTCATAACACCGACAAACCGCCCGATCAAGATATATCTTCTTGTCAGAGGCAGCAAGGCCCTCGGCAAAGGCAAGTTTCCTAATTTCATCAAGATCTTTGAATGGACGTCCGTATTCGATTTTATCAGCTAAAAATATAATCTTTTCAAGAGTGCTCATGCCCGGTCTTCCGGTCGTATGGTACTGAATAGCGTTAAGTACATCTTCCGATCTCACTTCGAATTGTTCTTCAGCCAAATAGGCGGCCGCAGGCCCATGACATAACACAGGATTTCTTTCTTCAATATTCAGACAATCGTTAGAGTAAGCCAATTGCTCTCCGCCGGAAAGTTCCTTGGCCAGGTCATGAAGCAAGGCCGCAGTGCCCGCTTCCAGTGCCGTCACATTATGTATCGCTGCCAACTCTAAAGCTAAGAGGCAGGTAGAAACAGTATGCAGCCTGCGCTCTGTTCCCAGATATGCAAACAGGCGTCGCTCTATGGAATTGAGCTTTTGCCAGCTGCTCTCATCTATATCCTCTATCACTTTCTTATACGAATATGGACGATATAGCTTTACCAAGTTGTCAACGTTTTCAGGCAGAAGTTGCGATGCGGAAGCACCGGCCCAGAGAATTTCTCTAACCTGGGTAGCTGATACAGTTGTTGACTTCATGGGGAAAAACTCAATTGCAGCCTTATATCTTTTCTGCAAATAATCAGCCTGCTGCTTGCTTTCTCCCAAATCGGCATCTCCTCGCAATGCAATTGCAAAAGAGGCCAGAGACATAAGCTTTTCATACCGGCTCCACTCCTCTACAGTAAAGAGAAAGTCCGAGCCGGAAATCAACTTGATTTTAATACCCGGATATTCTTGCAACAAACTCTCAATGGTATCAACTGTATAATTTCGACCCGGAGACAGTATTTCGCGCTTGCTGACTATGACCTGAGGCAAATGTTCTGTAGCAAGTCTGGCAGTTTCTACCCGAAAAGTTGAAAAACTTAAGCGTCTGCTTTTATGCGGTGGCTGACCGACAGGCATCAACAGAATTTTGTCGGAAGGAAATGCTTTTACTGCAGCTTCGACTATCTCCAGATGTCCATTATGAAATGGATCAAATGAACCACCGAATAATCCGATTGAAGCCCCTAAGCTCAACACTTTTCTAATCAGAATCTCCTTTAGCAACCAATATTATTATCACCTGTTTGAGCGCGCATTATCAGATAGGCATTTATGAAACGATCAATATCTCCGTCCATAACTGCGTCGACATTGCCTGTTTCCACATCCGTACGATGATCTTTAACCATTGTATAAGGACAAAATATATAAGAGCGTATCTGATTACCCCAGGCAATCGAACCGACATCACCTTTTAAATCCTCAATCCGTTCCAGCTGCTGTTGTTGTGCCAACCGATAAAGTTTTGACTTCAACATGGACATTGCGGTCTCACGGTTTTGTAACTGGGAACGTTCATTTTGACAAGAGACAACTATACCTGTGGGTAAGTGAGTGATTCTTACAGCCGAACTCGTTTTATTAACATGCTGTCCTCCTGCACCCGAAGCTCGATAGGTATCAATACGCAAGTCATCAGGCTGAATTTCAATCGTGATTGTGTCGTCCAATTCAGGCAAAACCTCACAGGAGGCAAAGGAAGTGTGCCTTCTTCCTGATGAATCAAAGGGTGAGATCCGAACTAAACGATGCACACCGTGCTCAGACAGCAAATAGCCGTATGCGTTAACTCCCTTAACGCGAAAAGATACACCTTTGATACCGGCTTCATCACCTTGAATCAAATCCAGCAACTCAATGGTATAGCCATGATCTTCCGCCCAACGCACATACATTCGTTCCAACATCTCTGTCCAGTCCTGTGCTTCTGTACCGCCTGCTCCTGCATGCAAAGTCACCAAAGCGTTGGCTGAATCATGCTCACCTGAGAGCAAGGTTTCCAAACGCATTTTTTCGTAGTTTTTATTGTATGCCAGTAGAGCTTCTTCTACTTCTGCCGCGACATCGGAGTCTTCAACCTCACTGCCCAGCTCACAGAGAACTTCAATATCCTCAAGTCCGCCTTTCAGCGAGACAAATCGTTTATTCTTTCGTTCCAGGTGAGCAATTCGTTCCTGGATTTTCGAAGCTTCTTTCGGATCCTCCCAAAAATCTGACTCCATAGTTAAAGCGGCTAAACGCTCAATTTCCCGCTTGTCTGCATCAAGGCAGAGAGATCGTTCTAAAAGTGTAAGCTTATCTTTATTTTCTTCAATTATGCTGTTGAGTTCTGAATATTCCATGTGCAAATTCCTCCCGAATTCTAAATTAATAAAGTATAGAATCGCCAGGTCAGAATCTTCCCTGTTTGAGTACATCAAGAGAGACGTGCAACAATCTGGTTGTTTTATAGACTATTCCCGCTAAACGACCCATTGCAAAGGTTAGCCAGGCAAAGAGAATAGCACGAATCAAACTACCGGCCCATAAAGACGATGCCAGAACATTAAGCAGAAAGGTCTCTGCAAGGGAAAGCACTGAACTCAGGGCAAAGAACTGGACAAATATATAGAACTTAAAGCCTTTGGTAAGAGAGGCACTTGCTTCCATTCCCTGAAAAATGTTGCGGTCTTCATAAATTTGCTCAAATACCGTCATAGAAAGCATGGTAGCAGCAACATAGTATGGTATCTCCAAGAAAAAGATAGAGAAAATCTGTATGCCAAGCATTGCGACCGCCAACGCAAAAATAGAGAAATAGTATTTCCAAGCAATTCTCGCGGTGCTGTAATCACGTAAAGCTCTAGGTAGAGTAAGATTCAGGTCAAAACCGCCTGAAGCGACATTTACCGTTTCACTTTTTTCGCCCTTGTATTCAAGGAAGTTTAAGGCACTAAACAAAATGAAATAGAAGGAAATAGCATTAAGCAAGAGGTCTTTCGCCAAACTTATCATAAGTTCATTACCGGGCACAGGAAAGCTCTGACCTTGCAGGAGGAAACCCTGCAAGCCGTTATAGAAGTCTATTAAAGGGGCTTGCAGCGGTTCCGTTACATAAAGGGCGGCAGCAATAATAAAGAGCAACAAAAGTGCAGCTCTGTTAGTTCTCACATCAGGGGCCTTATCTATTTTCAATGCTTCCCAGAGAGAGCGTAATCCCACTTATACTTCCTTTCGATTCCGGTGGTTTAATCTCTACATACATGAAAAAGATTAACACAGTAAAGTCTATACTGTCACGGTATCAGCTCTTTTGTATCAGTTAGCGGAGGATTGTTACCTTCTTAACTCCACGGACTTGTTGAAGCTTATTCTTCAATTCAGCTATTGAAGCTTCAGCGCTACTTGTTTCTGCTGTAATCAGAGCATACTTGTTGCCCAATTGAGTGTCACTGACCTGGAAAGATTGTACTCTGCCATCTGCATTTTGAACCGCATTTATGCACCGGAATGCGATATTATCCAGATTTTCCAACTCTAAAATAATACTAACGGTACAGCCATTTTCGAGTTGGACCAGACGCACAGCATCTCGATATTTATAGTAGGCACTGCGGCTGATCTTGACTCGCCTGCAAGCCTCGTTGATAGATAGTCCGTCTTCCCTGTCTACCAGTTGTTTTACATTAATCACCTTATGGAAAACCTCAGGCAAAACATCAGATCGTATCAAATAGTATTTGTTCGGCACCATAAACGTTACTTCCTTTAGGCTCTTGTCAGATAATCAAGGCAAGCTCGCAAGGCAATACCCCGATGACTGATTTTATCTTTTTCAATGTCAGAAAGCTCAGCCAGTGAAACTGTGTAATTATCAGCCAGAAAAATCGGATCGTAGCCGAAGCCATGCTTGCCTGAAGGTACAAGCATAATCTTACCGTGGACCTGACCGTCAAATATTTTCTCTTCAGCCTGAGCTGAGATTAAAGCTATGCTGCAATGGAAATGAGCTGTTCTTTCATTATCCGGTACTTCCTTCATCAGCTCAAGTAATAAGGTGTTTCTTTCCCTGGCCGTTAATCTCTCCATTGAAGAGCCGAAACGGGCTGAATAGATGCCGGGAGCACCGTCCAGGGCATCCACACACAGTCCTGAATCGTCAGCTATAACATATGACTCTCTGCTGAATTCGTGCACAATCCTGGCCTTTTGCAGGGCATTTTCCGCAAAGCTGCTTCCGGTTTCTTCAATTTCCTGATCAAAGCCGATATCTCCTGCCATAATTATCTCTACCGGGTATGGTTCAGCGATACGACGAAATTCCAATATTTTACTCTTATTTGCACTGGCTAAAACTAACTTCAGCATCGACACCTCATAATCCTAATTTATCCGCCAACAAAAAGGTGGCTTTGCGGAAGGTCTCATTGGTATAAGGGGAAAGATATCCGGCCATCATTGCTCTTGCCATTGGATTTTTGCGATTTTCCAGATTAAGAAAACGAACCAGATTCTCTTCCAGCGTATGATTGTATCTCCGGAAAGGAAAGCTTGCCAAAGTCTGGATCAGTGATAAGCCTCTGTAGACAGAAGAGAGCGGCTTAGACCACAACTCCGGCAGATATAGATAGGCTTCTTCGACGGGGGCAAAGGAAAAAAGTTGAGTAGAACTATAGTCAACGGAATAGTTTGCCATTATGGTTTGCCAATGGCTTGCAAAAACGCTCATATCCGATTCTGTACAACGTCCCAGTTCTCTCTCCATCTGGTCCATAGCTGATATAACAGGCAGTTCCAGAGTATATTGCGTCAAAACCCACTCTCGGGCGTAATCTGCCATTGATCCGTAAAATCTATCCCAGCTGTTATATGATAAGAAGGCTAGTGAAAAACTGGCCAGATCCCGCTCGTAGTGAGCCGGCAAGCGCGGAAGATACAGTGGATTACGCAAGGTTTCAGACAGATCCAACATTACTTTGCCGGTCATGTTAAAAAGTCTGTCAACAATAAGCTCTTGCGGTATATTCTGTAAAACCAGCATCGTTTTTTGGCTGTCCGGCATAAATAAATGCAAGGTGAAACTTTCGTCTTCAATATCTGAGCGTGAAAGCCGCCTTTCTCTTAGATCACTTTCATTGGCTGAAGGAGCCGGGTGAATTTGCAAATCACCTGCTGTGTTCATGTCAACAAAGTAGTCAAGTTGTTTCTCGATAATCTCTTCCAGACTGGAAATGAAACATTCCGCCAAAGGATAAGAGTTATCATCCAGTTCCGGTGTGCCGTAAGGAGACAGGAGAAAATAATCCCAGGGTCGCAGGACAGTGAGACCCAGACGTTCGGCATGCTGAACTCGAATAGTCTTTGCCAACGGAAGGAAATGATGCCTTACAAGCTTGTGATAAGTCGGTATCGCGTCATGCAGCATATCACTGACACCTAAACGCCTGATCTGGTATTCCTCAAAAGATCTGAAACCGGCTTTTTCAGCCAGTTCACAACGTATCTTGTGCAAATCCAGGAAGCGCTCATGGGTAAGCTGTCTTTCCCGCTCCAGTGAAGCCATATAGTTGTCATAGCTCCCTATACGTTGCTCACGTGAAGTATTTTGCAGATCATACCGCAGTTTCCCCATCGGAGTAGCAAAACCACGTACGCTTAATCCATGCCGCGAAAAACATTGCATCTGCTCCTGGACGATTTCTTCTTCCTGCTTCAGCAAGCCAAGCAGATGAGGCTGATAACAGACAGTCAATCGTTCAGCTTCTGCCTGATAAGCCTCTCCTCCAAGGGCAATCAGGTCAGATTTGCGTTTAGGGTCACTGTAACGCTGAAAAAGATCAGATAGTTCACCTTTAAGATGTAAAGAAAAAGAAATACTTTGCTGTAGACTGGTTGATAATGTTGAAGTTTGGGAACGCAAAATGGATTCCCGCAAAAAGCGCTTTCTGTTCCCGTCATATTCTCGCAACTGCAAATCCAGCTCTTCCAAGCTGGCAAACTGGGCCGATTTATTACGCGAAAACATCAGCTTAGACTTCGTTTTGTTTAAAAAATAGGACACTTGCTCATTTGAGCTGACCTCACCCATATCGATAAATTGTGTATGGTCTGCATCCGTCATAACTACATCCGCTCAACTGCTTCAATTCCGGCCAGCTTCAGGCCTGCCCGTAAGGTGCGCTCAACTGCTCCGCTAAGAGCAAGCCGAGCCAGCAACAGGTCGGGGTTTTCACAGCGCAAGATCGGCTGATTGTGGTAAAACCTGTTAAAGGAACGAGCGAGTGTCATTATCTGACGCATCATCATGGAAGGTTCATACGAAGCTGTTGCCCGTTCCAGAGACACAGGAAAGAGCTCAATATTTTTTAAAACATCCTGCTCCTCATCTTCTATTAGTAGCTTTAATGCATCATCACTTATTGTTTGCAACTCAGCCATAATATCTGCTCCTGCCCTGCGGTCAAGAGCTTTGCATCTGGCAACTGTGTACATCAGATAAGGTGCTGTATCGCCCTCGAAATCCAGCATCTCTTCCCAGGAAAATATGATGTCTCGTTCTCTGCCATTTCGCAAAAAAGCATAGCGAACTGCTCCAAGGCCGATCTTCTCGGCGCTGTCACTTAGCTCGCCTTCAGGCATTTGAGCATTATTGCTTCGAATAATAGCAGCAGTTTTCTCAACACTGGTTTCCAGCAAATCGTCTAAAAGAATTACATTACCGCTTCTGGTAGAAAAACTTCCATCAGCCATTTTCACAGTACCGAAGGCAACGTGGACATTCTTGTCCGCCTTGGGGAAATCGGCTTTTTTAGCAACTGCAAAGACTTGTTCAAAATGGTTTTTCTGCGGCAGGCCAACTACATATATATTAAGGTCATAGTTGTATTCTCTCGCCCGATATAGCATTGCAGCCAGATCTCGCGATGCATAGATTGTTGATCCGTCCGATTTGAGTATGAGACAAGGTTTGAGCCCGTATTCTTCCAGATCGACAACACGTGCACCTTCACTTTCAATCAACAAATTCTTTTCTTCCAGCCGGTTGACAACTTCCGGAATCATATCCGAGTAAAAACTCTCCCCGTTTGTATTGTCAAAGTTAATTTTGAGTCTGCTGTAAATCTGATTAAACTCATCCAGACTTACGTTGCGAAATTGCTGCCATAAGCTCAGCTCATCATCTTCCCTGTTTTCCAAACGCCTGAATGCTTCTCTGGCTTCATCTTCCAGCTCAGGTCTGCATTCAGCTTCCTGATGAAACTTCACGTAGACTCGGGTCAGCTCTTCGATTGCATTTTCAGCCAAAGCTTCTGTATTGCCCCACAATTTCCAGGCAACTATCAATTTGCCGAACTGCGTTCCGTAGTCTCCTAAATGATTAAAACGAAAGACATTAGCTCCCTGATAATCAAAAAGATTGGCGATAGCTTCGCCTAAAAAAGTGGTAAAGGCGTGCCCTACGTGGAAGGGCTTGGCAATGTTGGGCGACGAGTATTCAACGATGATATTTTTACCCTTATATTTATCTGAAGCTCCCGGTGTATTTCCTTCAGCCAAAGAACGGCGAATCACATTTACAGCCCGGTAAGATCTATCAATAAAGAAGTTGAGGTAAGCTCCTGCAACTTCTATGCGTTCTATGAAATCTGAGAGATCCGTTTGCAAGCTGATTTTCTCTTTAAGCTCAGCTGCAATAATCTGAGGAGCTTTTCTCATTGATTTTGACAAAGAAAAGCAGGGAAAAGCATAATCTCCCAATTCAGCTCTGGGTGGAATTTCCATTAGATCAGAAATTTCTTCTTTGCTAAGACTGATGTGTTGTGCGAGTAAATCAATTAACTGTTCTTGTGAATTCATTTATTAAGTATTCCCTTACAATTTTATATCCAAAGTGGTGTCGGAAACACACCTTTGTCCGCTAAATCACGAAGAGAAGCTTCTACAAAGGCTTTGTCTTCCTGGTAGGTAACTCCGAACCAACGTTCAGAACTTCTCATCGTATGTATCTCACAATTGCCACTAGCTAATTCCTGGCCCAATATTTCCGGAAGTAGATATTCAGAACTTAACGGCTGATCTGTTACAGACTCATCTAAAAATACTGCAAACTTTTCCGATAAGCGCTGCATAAATCCGCGTGATAAGCCGAAAAAATTCATCGATACATCAGTATCCCCTGACAAGGGATGCCAGCTCTTTCCGTCATCCAGCGTGTAAGTTGCATCACTGTTTGATGGCGCAATTTTCTTAAGTTCGCGGATGCCGATAAGTCGATCCTGATCATCTAAGTCACAGATACCTCGAGATACCGTGCCATGTGAAGAAAGAGTGTTTCGTAGCTTCCAGGTGCAAAGCGCATGCTTTTGCTTTTCGTCCGCACCTTCATTTTCAGTCAGGAAATTGTACATAAGGCGGAAAGCAGTTTTGCCATAGTAATCGTCTGCATTGATAACAGTCAAGGGAGCATCAAGCAAATCCCGCGCAGCCAAAACAGCATGTCCCGTTCCCCAGGGTTTGATACGGTTAGCAGGTACAGAGTATCCGGGTGGAAGATCCTCCAATTCTTGAAAAGCATATTGCAAATTTATGTGCGAACGCAAACGTTTTCCGATGACTTCTTCAAAATCAGCTTCCATTTCCCGTTTAATCACGATAACCAAGTCTTCAAAACCAGCGTCAACAGCAGCATGGATGGAATAATCCATTATTATTTCTCCGGATGGTCCCACACGCTCCAGTTGTTTTACTCCACCATAACGTGACGCCATACCGGCTGCCATTATCAATAGATGTGGCTTCTTCTGCATGACTCCCCTCCCTTGCATTTTGGTTAAATGCAGAGTTTTCTCATGACCCACATAATACCATAGTGGATGAAAGCCAGACTTAAGCGTTACTCTGACAAAGTGGAAATAACCTGATTTAGTAAGACTGCATCATTTGTGGCCAATATGCTAAACTTGTAGTGTTAAAGACGTAAATATATCTGTTTTTGTTTTTGAAAGGATTTTTATATATATGACAATATCTAACAACGCAACGAATGATGTGAGGCTGGCTGTTCTGATTGATGCTGACAATGTGCCTCCACACAACGTGCAAGCCATGATGGAGGAAATAGCCCGTTACGGCACTCCAACTATCAAGAGAATTTACGGTGACTGGACCAGACCTTCTCTCACTCAATGGAAATCACATCTATTAGATCACGCTATCAGCCCTATTCAGCAATTCAGCTACACAAGCGGCAAGAACTCAACTGACTCAGCTTTAATTATAGATGCTATGGATATCCTTTATGCCGGAAATGTCGATGGTTTTTGTCTTGTTTCCAGCGACAGCGATTTTACACGACTGGCAACCAGGTTGCGGGAATCCGGCAAGATTGTTTATGGCATGGGTGAAATGAAGACTCCTAATCCTTTTATAGCTGCCTGCGACCGCTTCATCTTCCTTGAGGTTCTGCAAAGAAATTATGATGAATCAGTTGCTGCCAGCGAGGTTAAAGAAGTTGAGACAAAGAAAGTTGCGGCGCGTCAGGATAGCTCACGTTCACGAACTCAACGAGCAACAAAAGATAAAACAGCAATTAATAAAATTGACCGCAAACTGATCAGTCTTATTTCTTCCTCGATAAAAGATGTCGAAGATGATAATGGATGGGCCTTCCTGGCAGAAGTAGGAAACATGATTAACAAAAAACAACCATCATTTGACTCTAGAAATTATGGTTTTGATAAACTGTCAAATCTAGTACAATCAATAGATAAATTTGAAATGCAGATGCGGGACACAGGCAACCCTAACGTGAAGTTGGTCTACGTAAGAGTTAAAAACGGCAGACGCTGATAACCCGCAAATTAACTTTTTCTCATGTGGAGGATAATATGGCAAGAACCCTCATGATAGGACTGACAGAGTCCGGTCAGGAGACGAAGATAAATGAAGACGCTTTTCTATGCGGAGGACGTATTTACCCGGATATGCTCGGGGGCAATGAAGAGCAAAGTATAAGCTCCGGTAAATATCATCAGCTGTATATGGTGGCTGAAGGATTTGGCGGACCAGGTGCAGGAGACCTTGCATCACGCATGATTCTACGTATCGGCAATCAGCTGCTGGATCAGATAGATGATTACAAGAATCCTGACTTTGACTTCAAACTATTTACACAGGATTTACTGGCTCAGGCACATTCCTCGATTAAAGAAATGGTTTCTTCAAAGTTCAGCCATGAAGTAGGCTGCTCCTTTGCTATGCTTCTAATCGATGCAAACAGCTGTTACACCCTAAATGTCGGTAATACAACGATAAATCTATCACGCAACGGGAAGATTTACCGACTGACCGAGAAAGCTAAGTCCGAAATTCCCGAACAGTATTTAGGCAAACTGTCGTGCGAAACTCTCCCCTTGCCTGACAGTATGAATAAGAGTGACCTGCAGCCGGGTGATGTTTTCGTGCTCTCAAGCAGCGGCTTCAACAAAAACTATCGCAGCAAGGATCTGCGCGATGACCTGTCCAAACAGGATGCATTCGCTGCAATAGTCAGACAGGCTCAAATTAATTCGGGAGCCAGAGATAAGGGACCCAACCGCACCATAGTTGCAGTAAAGACACTGGATTTACAGCTCGAGCTGCCGCAGGGCCCCTCTCCGGTAGAAGCTGAGCGCAAGCGTGTCTTCAGCGGTGAAACTCCTTCTGAGAAGGACATTCAGAAAACAGAGGTGGAAATGGATAACTATAATAGATATTCAAATGAATTTGACAGCGATTTTGTCCAGGCACCCACGGGGAAACAAAAAGCAGGTGTATTCTTTCGAAGCCTATTGTTAGGATTCGTTCTCGGTCTGGCCATACTCCTGATTGCCTGGTTCTTCATTCTTTAACTTATAATTTCAAAAGTAAAGGACTCCGGCCTCCCGTTCTACAACCGAGGACCAGAGTCCTTTTTCATGTAAAAAAGTCGATATTTCTAAAGCTTCATGCAGACATCCCAGGCGCGCCAGATAACTGTGCGCAGATTGCCAACTTCATGAGCATCTCCGACAAGATGGATCTTCCCGGATGATCTTGTCAAAGGAGTCGAGTCATAGCCAATTGCCATGATTACTGAATCACAGTCTAAATCAAAGCAATCGCCTTCTTTGTTCCTGATACAAACAGCATTTTCTTTGATTTCCTGCAGACTTGTTTCCAGGTGGACAGGAACTTTTTTAAACGCCAGCATTTCACGCAGGAAAGAAGAGTTTGCCAGACAGACCCCTTTGACAGGAATCAGATCTACCTGCATCTCAACAACCTGTGGCTTCTTGCCTTTTAGAACCAGATCATAAGCAATTTCACAGCCTGTTTGGCCGCCACCTACTATGATAACATTCTCACCTACTTCCTGACCGGACAGATAGTCAACAGCTTCCATAGAGTGCTCAAGTCCCTTAATCGGAGGACGCTTTGCCATTGCACCTGTAGCAATGATTACCTCATCAGCCTTAAGTGCCGAAACATCAGTAATTTCTGTGTTTAGCTTAACTTCAATTGGTCTATCTTCAATTTGTTTCAGATACCACTGAATCAGTTTTTTGTCCCTACTCTTGAATTCAGGTGCAGCTGCAGGAATGAATACCCCGCCCAGATGATCGGATTTCTCATATATTGTTACATTATGTCCGCGGTCGGAAAGCACCATAGCAGACTCCATGCCGCCGATACCGCCTCCGATAACTGCGATATCTTTCACTCTTGTGGCCTTTTCCAACTTATATTTTTTTGACTGCATGGTCCGGGGATTAAGAGCGCAGCGCGCCATCTTCATGGCATCCTCCAGATCCTGGATATTTGCAGTGCCTTTGTACTTAGCCATGGTAAAACAGGCATTATGGCAATCAATGCATGGTTTAATGTCAGCTTCGCGATCCTCAATCATTTTCGTGATCCATTGTGGATCAGTCAAAAACTGCCTGGCTACTCCCATGGCATCGATTTCCCCCTTGCGTATTGCTTCCGAGCCTGCCGCAGGAGTCATTTTACCGGCACAAACTACCGGAATATCAACGAATTTCTTGATATGGCTAACATAGGAAAGGTTGCAATTCTCCGGCATGTATGACGGTGGATGAGCCCAATACCAGGCATCGTAAGTTCCGTTATCGCAGTTAAGCATGTCGTAACCTGCATCCTGCAGAAACTTAGCGGCTTTTTCAGATTCTTCCATATCACGGCCAACTTCTACAAAGTCATCTTCACCTGGCACGGCACCCTGTCCAAAGCCCTTGGTCTTGGAAACAACTGAATAACGCAAAGATACCGGATAGTCCTCCCCGCATACCTTTTTAATCTCTTTGACGATCTCAGCGGCGAAGCGGTATCTATTCTCAAAAGAGCCGCCATATTCGTCAGTTCGTTGGTTCGTATACTTCATAGCGAACTGATCAAGCAAGTAACCTTCATGTACAGCGTGCACTTCGATACCATCTACTCCTGCTTCTCTCAGCTTTAGCGCAGTTTTGCCGTAGGCATCGATGATCTCTTCTATTTCCTCTACGCTTAAGGGCCTGGAATTTGCGCTTTCCCACCAGCGGTTGGGAGTAGCAGAGGCACTGGCACAAATATAATCCATATTAAACAAAGGTTTGCCCAGTGTGCCCAAGACCTTGTTTTCAATCATTTTGACCATAAGATCATTAATCGCCATCGAACGTCCCATGCCTGCAGTCACCTGAACGAACATTTTGGCTCCGGTTTTATGAAACTCGGTCATATACTCTTTTAATTTCGCAAATTTCCTATCACCTTTGTAAAGCCATTGTCCACCAAAGACATTTTTCAACGGTGCAATACCCGGGAGGATCAGACCGGCATTGTTCCTGGCACGTTCCATAAGGAAATTTGCCGATTCCTGTTTGAAATGACTGGGTTCCATCCAGCCGAAAATTGAAGTTCCCCCCATCGGGCACATAACTATTCTGTTCTTTATTTCCAGATCTCTGATCTTCCACGGGGTAAATAAAGACTCGTAATCCTGTTTCATTTGTTTGCTTCCTTTCTATTCCACACTAACAGTGCCATCCGAGCTCACTGTAATCTTCATCCCGTCTTGTACATAATTGAGAAACTCTTCACCCAGACTATCGATAACAGGCATTTCGGCATCTGTCCAGACAGAAGCAAGTATCGTGCCTGATGCGGCCAAAGAGTCAATTTCTTTTGAAAAAAGCATGCAAGCAGGTTGTTTTCCTAAAGCTGCAGCGCAATATATAACCATACCGCCTGTAGTGGAACCTATAGTCTCCGGAAGGCAAAGAGCTTTGTTCAGCATTGCCTTCTTGTAGAGGTCTTTATTATTTTGATCGCCACATTTAACTTCTTTATCTCCGAACATCAGAGCTGACTGATAGCTGGCCAGAGTATTAACTCCCGTGCGTGAAACCAAGGCTTCCGCTGTGGCCTCACCGGGTGTAATTACACGTCCTTTAAATATCTTGGACATATTAAATTGCTCCTTTCGTGATAATTTCCAAAATTTCTGCGTCAGTATTAAAACGAGCACTGGTATATGTCCGCAGCTTATTGGATGAAGTTATGACAGGCATTTTCTTACATAAAGGATTGTTCATGTACATGAGCGGACAAATGTAGCTGAGAACAACTCCTGTTTCTTCTAGCCTGGGAGCGTATTCGCTCTTATTGAACTCTTTTATAACAGCAGGAGCCGTAGTGAAAACTGTAGGAACCTTTACTCTTCTGCTTCCACTGGTTTTAAGACCTTCTTCGACTCTGAGCGTCCAATCTATCAGCTGCTGCAAAGTCAAATGTGGACAACCCACAAAGCATAGTTTAGGTTTTGCTTCAGGGTTTTTCCAGATAACAGGATAGCTGTTTTTGATTCGTTCCAACTCGGCGTCATCAATGACATAAATCCCGGCATTCTCTCGAATGAGATCCTCACCATAATCAACAGCTTCCGGTGTCAAGTTCTCAACATGATAGAGCCCGACTGAGCCGTTTGATGCCGTAGCAGCACCAAAATCTTTTAGATAAGCACAAACACTTTCATTCAGTTCTGTGCCTAGCCATTTGTCCAGCCCCCTGATATAAGGCACTTCTTCCAGCACTTTCATACCTACCGCAGACCCGAATACTTGAGCTTCAGGCAATTTGCTCGTACGTACTTCTACGATCCAGTCAGCTTTGCGACCGTCATCAGTCAGAAATCCGAATTCCGGCACGAAACCTGCAATAGACCCCATCAGCTCTATAATTCCGGAATTTCTGTTGCAGCGAGCACCCAAAACGCTATTCGCATAAACAACTGCAGAGGACTCGGCCCAGGAAAGTATATCCCCTCTCCCGGGAACATTGCCGACTTCCGGCAAATAGCATGCACAGGTGTATGCGTCATCATTCATAATGCCGAATTCTTCCAGCTGTTTCTCTATTCTGTCCTGGGCACCATACATAATTTTAAAAACAACATTTTTCAAGAAACCGGAAGGGACGTTTTTGTCAAGAGGTCTGGGATCTGCTGAAAACTTCTGTTTGCTGACTGCTCCTTCAGATAACAACTGCTCGTACAGGTCATAGACCGGATCCATAACGCTGATACCGAAACTGATGACACTGTGCCCTAACTCACTAGTGATCGGTACCATCCTTTCTGCAGAAAAGGCTTCACCATACATCACCAAAGTCTTCATAACTTTAGCATTGGTTTCACCTTTCTCCCCGTTGAGCAGAGCCTGCTGCTCCTGTGTAAGAATCATAATCTCTCTCCTCTGCTTTTTGTTTACATTGAGCATAAATTACCAAAAATATTGTTCTGTCATAATAATATTCGTAGTAATGCTTAAGTATTACTACAATTCTAACGCTAATTTAGTGAAATTGCGATCAATAAAAACAATATGTGTTAATTTAATAGTTAAATGGTTAAATCCTTTTGTTCTCATCCTGTTATCTATGCCCTCATCTCTCGTATGCCTCGAAATATAAGGCATTTCTATTAAATTCGACCATTGTACAATGCTTGACTATTCAAATCTTCTGTCCTAACATTTATTTGTAATCTCCGAATATATTTTATAGTGGGGGAACCATTATTGGGGTTAATCTAGTTAACTAGAAGGGCTACTTGGGAGCCCTAACCCGTCAGCTAACCTCAGAGGAGTGGTCCAAGCGCAAATGCAATACGGTTGTATTTACGCTTTTTTTGTGCTTCAAATCACCCAGCGTAAGCCACCGCCGTTACAAGGAGGAGATTTCGGTGGATATTATTCTTAAGATCAGCATAGTGTTGGCTGTTGGATTTCTTGGGGGTAAATTGGCAGGCTTACTAAAGCTGCCTAGTGTATCGGGCTATTTGGTCATAGGATTACTGCTTGGCCCTTCTTTTTTCAACTTTGTCAGTGCAACGGATTCAAAATCACTGGAAATCATAAGCGAACTCGCTCTTGCCTTTATCGCTTTTAGTATCGGAAGCGAATTTGTTGTCAAAGATATGGCCAAATATGGAAAGTCAATCTTCATTATTGCTCTGGCTGAAGTTATTGGTGCTATCGCACTAGTTTTCTCACTTATGTATTTCATATTCAATATGGACTTTGCCTTTAGCATCGTAATTGCATCCATGTCAGCTGCAACAGCACCCGCAGCGACTCTGATGGTTATCAGGCAATACAGAGCCTACGGGCCTCTGACTAAAACAATTCTCCCGGTAGTGGCTTTAGATGACGCCATTGGAATTATGGCATTCGGCATCGCACTTTCGCTTGCCAAGATCTCCACCAGCGGAACGAAAGCAAGCTTCTCCTCCATATTGCTTGATCCTTTGGTGGAAATTATCGGTTCACTATTGTTGGGGCTTGTCATTGGTGTTGTTCTGGCTATAGTTTTGAAGAAACTTAAAGCCCATGACGATTTTCAGGTCACTTCTCTTATAGCCATAAGTTTAGGACTAGGTGCATCAAACATGCTGGGTCTGTCTTCTCTCCTATGCAATATGATGATAGGTGCTACTTTAGTCAATCTGGTGCAAAAGCCGGATAGAGTATTCAAATCCGTAAACAATTTTGTTGCTGCTTTTTATGTTCTTTTCTTTACCTTAGCAGGAGCTTCACTTGATCTGGGCATATTAAAGTCTATCGGCTTAATCGGAATAACTTACGTGATTGCCCGAGGCTTAGGAAAGTACCTGGGAGCCTATATGGGATGTAAGTCAGTCAAGTCGGAAAAAGCTGTCACTAAGTATTTAGGTCTGGCCTTGTTTCCTCAGGGCGGGGTTTCTATTGGATTATCAGTATTAGTCAGGCAACACTTGCCTCAATATGCCACCGCCATAACAACTATAATCATGTTCAGTGTTTTGATTTATGAAACAACAGGACCTATTTTCTCAAAATTCGCCATTCAGAAAGCCGGTGAAGTTAATGGATTAGATAATATCCTCCTTGAGCAGGAATCCGAACCGGTTACAGATGACAGTCCAAAAGCAGATACAGCTACAGAGACGGAGCTTAAGCTTGAGTCAAAGTTACCGGCAAATACTGATCCGGACCAGGGACCGGATACAGAAGTTGAACAGGATACAGATATTTTGACTGACACTGAGGATGAAATTGCCATTTCGGACTCAATTCAATCAAATGAATCCCATGATGGGGATATAGAGATTACAATAGAAACTATAAGTTCTACCCCGGTTCAGGAAGGAATAGAAGAATAATGAAGAAGGTATTATTTATTATTTTTAACAAAACGGAGTATCTTGAAGACATCTTAGCCCTATTGGTCAAACACGGCGTAAAGGGGGCCACAATTTTAGATAGCCAGGGTATGGGCAGTTCGATTGTCTATAATGAAATTACAAACATACCGCTGTTTGGTTCATTAAAAACACTGTTAACTGACCGTCACCCATATAACAAGACTATATTTACAGTCGTAAATAGTCAGGAGAAACTGGAAAAAATTGTGGCCGGATTAAAAAGCTTATTAAGAGATGATGATAAAGCAGAAGGAACATTCATGTTTACTATCCCGGTTGACGAAATCTATTAGACTATTTATCTTCTTCGGTTTGATAAGTCAATCGCTATAAGTTAATCAATAATATTTGCATGGCCAAAATACTCATAGCCTTTTTTTTCTGGACCACTTCCTCCCGGCTGAAAGTCGAAGTCTGCCCCATAATGCCAGGAGGCTACAGCATAATGGCAGAGGGCTATTCCCATATCTACTCTTGTAAGTTTGTATACAAGTGACTTGGGTGGCTTCAGTATTTGACGATATACGAGTAGCTTCTCAGCTCTTTTTTCAAAGTACCAGGGCTGAATATTCATTCCTGACGGAGCTAAATGGATTGCTTTTATTCCCTTATCCTCTGTATCATTGGTTATCTCCGAAATATCCTTACGCTTGAATTCCGACTCTTCACGGTTTGACGATCCTTCGACTTTACCAAAGGCAATCACAATAATATCCGAAGACTTACGATTTTTACTTGCATCCCTTGATGCTCCAAGCCATACACCGCCAAGACCACGAGCGTTCAGCCATAGCATGAATTGCTGACCGATAAAGCCTGCATTCTCCTGTTCGCCTTCTTCACCCTTCCCACTAATAACCAAATAATGCGGAGCCTTTACATGAAACATCCCCTTGGTTTCTGTTGCAAAGCGATAGTTTAGATGCACATCCGGGAAAAGCGGTTCAAAGCTCTTAATAACTTCTTTTATTTTCTCTAACTCTGCCAAACTAAATGGCTCATCAATATATTGTCGACAAGACTTTCGTTGATTGATTGAATTAAATAAATTCATTTACATCCTCCATAAATATCCATCCATATATTATCAAAAAGGTTGGCCTCCTTTTGTTTCTTTCTTAACAAACAAAAAAAGAAGCTAATCTCAACCAGGAAATCAGCATCTCTTTCTAAATATTTATACTCTTTATTGGTGGAGACGAGGGGAGTCGAACCCCTGTCCGAAATCGCTTCTATTGGAAATTCTCCGGGTGCAGCCTATGCTTAATTTTCACAAGCCTGCTGAGCACAGGCATCATAACAGAACTTGCTAGCTCTAAATTCGCAGTCAGCGGTCGAGCAGACGCCGACTGGGAGCTTCGTTTAACCTGCTACGAAGGAAGGTCTGTCTAATGACGTTCTTCTACAGGCGACAGAATCCTATAGAGAACGAGAGCCGCTTATGCAGCTGCTAATGCCGGTTGTTTATTGGCAATTAAAAATTTTTCCCGTTTTTTAAAGAGGCCAACGAGAATCCTCTACCCGCTATCCCAACTTCGACAACCCCGTCGAAACCAGTGCGTCCCCATATGAAATTATCAAATACCTTCTTCGTTCGAACTCATTTCGAACTCTTGTTTGCTATTTTAGCATATTTCAATATATCCTGCCAGAACTGCGCCAAGTGTAACGCTGGTGCAGAGATCTAATAGTCACGTTTTATACGGCGCTCTATGTCGCGTTCAACCTCTCGATCGCGAATACTTTGTCGCTTGTCATACAGCTTCTTACCACGAGCAACTGCAATCTCCAGCTTCACTTTTCCACGTACAAAATACGCTTTTGTCGGCACCAGGGTCATCCCCTTCTGCTGCACAGACGCATCCAGCTTTCTTATCTGTGACTTGTGAACTAAAAGCTTCTTATCCCTCATGGGATTGTGGTTGAATTGGTTGCCCTGTTCATATGGGGCGATGTGCGCCCCCACAAGGAAGAGTTCACCGTTTCTAACAACAACGTAAGACTCACTTAGGCTGAAACCACCCTGACGGATTGACTTAACCTCAGTTCCCTTCAGAACTATTCCTGCCTCCAGTGTCTCTAAAATATCGTACTCAAAACGAACCTTACGGTTGTTTATTATCATTTTACTTTTTTTATTTTCTTTCATAATCATCATCTCAAATCCGGTTCTGGATTATAACAGGTATTTAACTTTGCGTAAAGTACTCCAAATCCAAAACTGAAGTAGCATCCTGCTCAGCTCCGGCTTTTCTGCCCTTCTTCCAAGCATAATAGCCGGCAGAGGCAACCATGGCCGCATTATCTGTACAGAGCGACATCTGCGGTACAACAAGCTTTAATCCTTTTTCCAAGCTCATCTCTCCGACCATTTCCCTTAGCCTGGAATTAGCTGAAACGCCTCCTGCCAAAGCTATAGTGTCGAAAGTGGTTCGGTCAACGGCATCTTCCAGGTGGTTAACCAGTGTTTTCACCACAGCTTCCTGAAAAGTAGCGGCAAAGTCTTCTACTGAACATAAATCTGTCCAGGGAATGCCCTGTTTATTTGCTTGGCGTTTAAAGCGGTCCAGTTGCTGGATTGCAGCTGTCTTCAGACCGCTGAAGGAAAAGTCCAATGAATCTGCTATGCGCGGCTGTGGCAGTGTGAAGGCGCTCCTGTCCCCTCCCCGCGCTGCCTTGTCAATTAAAGGACCACCGGGGTAACCAAGACCCAATACACGAGCTACTTTGTCAAAAGCCTCACCCGGAGCGTCATCCCTGGTTTTTGCTATGATCCGGAATTCATTATAGTCATCAACCGCTACCAAATGTGAGTGGCCTCCTGAGACAACCAGACAAAGAAACGGCGGTTCCAGCTCTTTGTCCGACAAGTAAACTGAAGCTATGTGACCTTCAATGTGATGTACCGGAACCAGAGCTTTGCCAATAGCAGCAGCGTAAGACTTGGCAAAAGAAACACCTACCAACAGGGCACCCACAAGACCCGGGCCTACCGTAACAGCAACTGCACTTAGATCAGCTGCAGTAATCTTTGCTTCCTCCAAGGCCTGGTCTACTACAGGTACAATTGTCTTAAGATGTTCGCGTGAAGCAATCTCCGGGACCACTCCTCCATAAAGAGCATGTACATCAATTTGTGATGCAATCTTGCTACTTATAATATGACGGCCCGAATCAACAACAGCGGCCGCGGTTTCATCACAAGAAGTCTCTATTCCTAAAATGTAATTCTTATCATTATCCATAGGCATAAGTTTATCAGATTCTGTATCACAAGCTGCATGAATCTGATAAACTTATGCCTAGAAAAGGAACCCTACATGGCTGATATATATCTAACCGGTAATAATCGCAGTAAAAAAGCTAAGGTGCGAAAAGTATTGATAGTACTGATCGCATTGATCTCGTTAATGGCGTTAGTGTTAGTCGCTATTGCCATCAGCTCCTTTGTAAAAGCCAGTCAGATTATGGAGGAAAAAGGCAGTGAACTTTCTCCTTTCGCTGCTAACCTGCTTCCTGACTACTCAAACGTCGTCTTCCAGACTTTGGATGGGCAATTGAATCTTCGCGGTTGGTGGATTAATGCACAGAGTGAAAAGGCGTTGGCTACTGTTGTTCTGGTGCATGGTCAGGGAATGAATCGCCTGCCTTATGGCTTGAACACTGTAGACCTGCTGGATGAGCTTAGTGCAACCGGCGTATCTGTTCTTACCTTTGACTTGCGCAGCAGCGCTGAGTCTGACGGAAGTCTGGCTTCCTTTGGCTATATGGAATCTGACGATGTTCTGGCCGCTTTAGCATATGTGGAAGCATTAGCCCCTGAACGGCCCATCATTTTATATGGCTTTGGTACCGGCACCACTGCTGTCTTTCGAGCTATGCTTAAATTGGAAGAGGTATATTCTCCGGACGAAAACAATAATACCGTTAAAGATAGTGTACTACCCCACCCGGAAAGAATATCAGCTTTGATACTGGATACACCTGCTCGTTCCAGCGATGATTTTATCGCAGCAATAATGGCCGGCGAAGAAAGGCCGGGACGTTATTTTTTCCCTTCTACAGTACCCTTAGCTATTCGACTATCGTCCGGTAACAAGGATAAACAAGACTATTTAAACTACTTGTCCCAACTGACCATTCCGATTTTGCTCCTAGGTCATGAAACAGATAACTTTTTGCCGGAAAAGGCTTATCTGCCATTATGGACTGAACGTGAAAGAATACATCCTGCTCTGACTCAGACCTTCAAAGCAAAAGGAGCCGGTCATCTTACAGCCTTTCCAAGTGAAAGCAGGGGCTACTCTCAAGCCATTGTTGATTTCATCAATAATTGGTTCTAATTCTAGCCGGGATTATATCAAGAATGTCCGCTTGAGCCGAAACCACCGCCACGATTCAAGCCTATTTCCGAGACCTTATCAACCGGTACAAATTCCGGATGTATCACTTTTGCAAACACCAGTTGTGCAATCCGATCACCGTCTTCGATGTAAATGCTGCCGACAGGATGTCCGCCTTCATCAAGATACAAAGTGTGGTCACTTACGCCAAAGGGAAGATGCTGACCGGTTTTTTTTCTAAAATACTCGCTGAATTGAATGGGTCTGTACTCCTGATGCAATTTCGTTGCAAGTTCAGGGTCTTTTACTAAAATAGAGCCGTCAAAATAAAGTGAATTGGTGTTTTCTGCGATAATGCAGATCTCATCCCGAAAATCCGAATCGATAGTTCCCGGAGTATTCGGAATACGCAACGAAGTTCTTAGAGATAGTCCGCTTCTCGGTCGCACTTGTGCTTCAATGTCCTCAGGCATAGCCAAACGAATGCCACAAGGAATCAACACTGTCTCTCCGGGTTCTATAACCAGAGAAATACGAGATCTCAAATCAAAGCCTGCAGAACCTACAGAAGCTGATATAGGGATCAGCCTCTCTTCCCCCTCTACATAAACTGTAATTTCTTCCTTATTCATCTTCCTTTTTCCAGTGAAGTAGGGCCATTGCCCTTATTTTCTTTTATATCTTCATTATCGGCTTCTTCTGCATCATCACCGACACCGTTAATAGTCGTCTGCCGCTCTTCCAGAGGTTTGACACGTCTTTTTCGACTTCTGCCCTTTGAGCTCGCAGCCTCTTCTTTAAAGTCACTGTCTATCGCAGATGCCATCTCCGCAATTTTCGATTCATATACATCACAGAGATTGCGGTAATACAATAAATCTTTTTTCATTGACCAGAATTGTTCACGCAGACGGGATAGCTCGGCTTTAACTTCCTCTTTGGCATCAAGTGCTTCATCGCGACTAAGATAAGCAATTCTTGTCTTTTCATAAGCGTCCTGCATCATGCTGACAGCATTTACTAAAGCAAGAACGGAAGCAGAAGTTTCATTCAGACCGGGAGACTGTCTGCTGACCTGTTCAATCATCGCATCAGCCGTAGCAGCGATATCTCTCATCTGTTCGACGTCGTCATCAGCAGATAAAGAATATGTCATTTTACCGATACGCACTTTGATACGCTTTCGCGGCGACTTCACTTGTATGCACCTCCCTGGATCAAAATCTCAATTGATCTTGCCTCAACGCAGATCCATAACTCTTGTATACAGTCTAACAAATTGTTGGGCTGTTAATGATTCAGCTCTGACATTATCTGAAAGACTCTCTTCTTCTAAAAAGACAGCCAATCTTTTTCTAACTGTTTCTTCTTGCATTTCAGTATACATGAGAGCGTTTGCAAGTGTTTTTCGTCTGTTTCTTAACACCGCAGAAGAGAAATTTTGGAAGCCGAGTGCAGATGCAGCTTGTTTGTACAATGACTCATCATTTGCAATTAAAGAATACAGTGAAGATGTTGTTCGGGGGGCCGGATTAAAACTGTGCCCTGAAATGTTCATTAACTCCTTCCACTCCCCCCATAGTGAGCTGTTAATGGCAAGAGGTCCATAGGCTTTGCTGCCGGGTCTTGCCAGAATTCTGTTCAAGGCAGCCTTTTCTATCATAAACAACATTTGTTCAGCCTGAGGAAAGTCACAGAGCATTTTCAAGATCAGATCTGTCGTTATGTAATAGGGCAAATTGCTGAAAACCAGCAGTCTTTCATATCTCGCTATTTCTTCAGCAAATCCACCGAAATCAGCCTTTAGCGCATCTTCATACAAAAAATAAGCATTCATTTTCAGACCACTAAATACCTCAGCGTGGAAAGCTTTAAAACGATTGTCAATCTCGCAGCCAAGGTACATGCCAGCTCTTAGGGCCAATTCTCTGCTCAGAAGTCCCGGTCCCATACCGATCTCCACCAGTGCATCATTTTTATCCGGAGACAATTGCTCAATAATGCGGTCAAATACTTCTCTGTCAATCAGAAAGTTTTGTCCCAGAGAATTTCGCGGAGAAAAAAGCTGCTGATGCATAAGCGCCAGCAGCTCAGTTTTCAAAGCATTTGAAGATTTATGAGATTCTTTCATGGTTTAGCGGGAAAAGAAACGACAGCCGCCATACTCAACCACAAATCTCTGGCTTTCATGCCAGCTTGAAGTAACCCGGTGTGCGGCATAGAAGTAATAGATTGAGTGTTGAACCGCGCTGCCGCCTTCATCAAATACGAATGCTACCGCTCTTTTTGTGTTCTCATTAACATAATTGCTGACACTGGCGTGATAACCCCAGTTTCGGGCAATTGTAGCGGTATTGTAGACACCGCTCAATATCATAGTATCTCTGATAGCCTGAGCCACTAAAACTGCACCGGTATAGCTACTGCCGAACTCACCCATTACCAGGCCTTCCAAAACAGCTCTGTCTTCTACCTGAACCGGTCTGCCAACATAATTTGGATTCGGATTCGCAATGCCGAGCAGGAAATTGCCTGATGAAGGTGCCACTGTCGCAGGAGGAGCCTGGGTCGGAGCCGGAGTCGGTGCAACAGTGGTCGGGTTTTGGATAGGAGCCTGAGTCGGTACAGTTGTAGGCTGAGTGGTTGCACTGGTTTCTAAAACAGGAGGTTTGATTGCCTGCAAATACTCGCGTACTAGATAACCTCTTTCGCCTCCACTGAGCTTAACTTCAACCCATGATCCTTCAACTCTGATAACATGAACAGAACTGCCGTAAGCTATTACTTTCTTGGCAAGAGAATCAGTAGATGCTTCGCTGCGCAAATTAACACCACCGGTAGGAGATACGTACAATGTCAAATCAACATCGTGAGAACCGCTTGGTGGATTGAGAAATATCTCATAGTCGGTTAATTGCAATACTGTCGTTGTTGTAAAGGAAACATCTACATTGTCTTCTGTAACAATTGTTGGTTCAACTGCTGTCGTTTCAACCGCAGGTTCAGAGACAGGCATTGGAGCAACAGTGGGTGCAGGGTAAATATCAATAAGCTCCGGTAAGTCTCGACCTAAATGGTCGACCTCAAGCAGAGCCTCTTCAGACTTTTTGTGGACTTCGAGTTCAGACGTTTCCGCCAAAGTCACTGCTTCGCTAAAATCTACCGAGATAAGGCCGGTTTTTTTGGCACTATCTTCGAGAGATTTAACTATCAGGACTGCTACCAGTGTAAGCACAAGGAGTGCGGCCACAAGTAACAAAACTCGATCTAGTCTTCTTCTTGCTTTCATTCAAAGCCTCTTTCACAATCCTAGATCTATTTGCACATTGTAACCAATATTATAAAAAAAATCAAAGTGTAACTGCTGTGGTAAAATTATGCCATAAAGACCCTGAAGAATACGGGATTAAGAGGTTTTTAAGATGGATGATTATGATGACAGAACAAGTGCTTCTGAAAACGATAATAAAGCTCTGATACTAAAAAAAAGGAAGTTTGATCCGATATCAATTTTGTTGCTTGTACTGGGCATCATCTTGCTCGCTTTCGGAACTTATTTCTTGGTGGAACCAATAATTAGGAATAATAAACAGGATGCTGCCGCGGAAGAACTTCTGGGACTTATAGATAGTGATTCCACCCTCCCTACTATCACTTTCAGATCTGATGATTTGATTGTCAACGGTGAGGTTGACCATGAGGAAACCTTCTATACCGTAGGATCAGGTACAGAAAATGGGGATAACGGAGAAACTGAAGGATCTGAGCCTGCCGGCAATGGAAACGGTGCACCTATGGTTACTGTTTACGGAATGGGCTCAATCAGGATCCCCGGTATCAATCTGGTAATGCCGTTGGCTAACAATACCGATGTCTATTCCTTACGTGTAGCAATCGGGCATTATCCTGCTTCAGCTCTTCCTCATGAGACAGGTACAGGAGTATATTTCGGACACCGCATGACTTCTGACGGCCGTTATTTCAATAAACTCGGTCAGGTCAGTATTGGATCGGATGTTTATATCGATTATCAGGGAAAAAGATATACATATAAAGTAGATCAAAACTACATAATTCCAGTAGAGGATCTGGGAAGCATAGTTTTTCGACAGAATGATTCTTCACAGCGCATTTTGCTGGTTACCTGTCACCCCTTGAATTCTCCGCCGGGACAGTCTCCTGAACGTATTTTGGTTGAAGGATACTTAACAGATATCAGCGGCTAAAACATAGTACAAACCGGTTCCGGCCGCTGATAGAAGTGTAATTTCGCATTAGATTATTGATAAAGCTCGTCCAGGGATATCTGGTTGAGTAATTCTCTTAAAATATTAGCTTCTTCCTGGGTGAGGGTTATTCCCTTACCCATTTTTTTATGATCCGGTGCCCAGTCACGAAGATCCAACTTAGGAGACGCATCATTCCAGCTGACAAAGTTTAACTCTCTGTTCCAACCTGATTTACTTGTTGAGAGTACTGCTATTTCTTTCTTAATTTCGAACTTAAATTCTGCCATTGTTTTACCTTTCTTAGTTTTCAAGTTTATTGTCCGTGATCTGCCAAATATCCCGGGCATAATCACTTATCGTACGGTCCGAGCTGAAAGTGCCACTGCGGCATATGTTAATCCAGCACATCTGAGCCCACTTGATTGAGTCACGGTAACTGTCATGAGCCAACTGACGGGACTTCCTGTAATCGTCAAAATCGCCCAGTACATAATAAGGATCAGCAACCTCGGAACTGGTACCAAGAAGCATACTATCATGAATAGCCTTAAACATGCCGGTATTGCCGTCAGTAATAGTACCGTCTATCAGAATATCAACAGCACGCTTCAGGCCTGCTATGTTCTCGTACTGCCAGTGAGCATTGTAATATGCCTTGGTATCAGGAAAGTCCTTCAGTTTGGGTCCGAACATAAAGCTGTTATCTTCACCTACTTCAGACAGTATTTCCAGATTTGCGCCATCATAAGTTCCTAATGTAAGCGCACCATTCATCATGAATTTCATATTACCTGTACCCGAAGCCTCCATGCCAACTGTTGAGATCTGCTCGGAGATGTCAGCTGCGGGGAATATTTTCTCGGCGTAAGAGACATTGTAATTGTGAAGAAAAACTACACGCATATGTTCATTTACATCAGAATCGCTGTTTACCAGTTTAGCAATTTCATTGATAAACTTTATGACAGCCTTGGCATTGAAATAGCCGGGTGCTGCCTTGGCTCCGAAAATATAGGCCACCGGAGGACCAGAAGCCGCTTTAGGCTTTTCTTTAATCCGATAATAGCGATCTACAATCTCCAATGCATTCAACAATTGACGCTTATATTCGTGTAAACGCTTTATTTGTACATCAAAAATGAAATCACTGCTAAGGCTGATACCTTCGTGTTTCTGTATGTGTCCGATCAGTCGGTTCTTGTTAAGATCTTTGATTTCAAGCAGACGGCGCATTACATCTGTATCATCAACGAAACGTTCCAAATCTCGCAGCTTTGTCAAATCTCTGATCCACTTGTCGGATCCGAGCAAATCGGTCAAAAGATTAGACAATTCCGGATTACAGACCTTGAGCCAACGTCTGGGTGTTACACCATTTGTTTTATTGTTAAACTTTTCAGGTGAATTTTCGTAAAAAGGTTTGAATACAGTACTTTTTATCAGATTGCTGTGTATCTGAGCAACCCCGTTAACGGAAAAGCAGGTGTATGCAGCTAGATAAGCCATGTGAACTTTGCCGTCATGAATAGGAGATATTTGCTCAATTTCCTGCTGATTCAGCCCTTTACCTGCCAGTTCTTCTTCAAACTGCTTATCGATTCTTTCCACAATTTGCAGGATCCTCGGAAAGAGATAACGGAAAATTTCGACGTTCCAGGTCTCAAGTGCCTCCTGCATGATTGTATGGTTGGTAAATGCGAAAGTGTTGCATGTAATTTTCCACGCTTCTTCCCAGCTTTGTTTGTTTTCATCAACCAGTAAACGCATAAGTTCGGGAATTGCCAAAACAGGATGGGTATCATTTAGTTGTACACGATTATGCTCAGCAAATTTTGAAAAATCACTGCCGTGTATTTTACGGTAATCTCTCACGATTACCTGCAAAGAAGCTGAAACAAAGAAATACTGCTGTCTTACCCGCAGGACTTTTCCGTCGTAAGACGTATCATTCGGATATAAGACACGTGTTATGTCCTGAACACGGTTGCGTTCAATAACTGCGTCGTCAAAGCGCTGAGAATTAAAGAGGTTGAAATCAAACTCCTCTGCCGGCTCTGCACGCCACAGGCGCAAGGTTCCTACATTATTTGTGTCATAGCCTGAAATCGGCATATCATAGGGTACCGCATAGACATCCAAATCATCATAATGTACCAGCATTGTATCTTCACGGCGCGGGACGATGAAGGGATATCCCCATTCCATCCATGAATCCGGATACTCCTTTTGAAAACCGTTCTCAATTTCCTGTCTGAATAAGCCATAGCGATAAAGAAGCCCATGACCGATAACCGGCAAATTCATCGTCGTAGAGGAATCCATAAAACAGGCAGCTAATCTGCCCAAACCACCATTGCCCAAACCGGGATCGCGTTCCTCCTCGAGAAGATTGTTAAAATCATATCCCATCTCTTCTACAAGTTCTTTGACAGGTTCAAGGATACCCAAATTGATTAAGTTGTTTTCCAGGCTACGCCCCACAAGAAACTCCGCTGAAAAATAATGGACCTGACGGCCATCACGATATAGATTCCGTGTTTTCTCCCAGTTCGGCGAAAGAAGCTCCATTACTGTACGGGAGAGAGATTGATAGAACTCATATTCACTGGCATTCTCAAAGCCCTTACCGTATTCGGAATACAGATGTGACAACATATGTTCTTTAAATTCTATTTTATCCATTTTAATTACCTTTCATAAACCGAAGCTATTATAGCAGAAAAGGCCAGTCTGACAATTAACATAAAGTGACCTGTATTGGCATCTGTTGACTGGAAGTAATTGCCCCGGCCAATAAAAACAAGTTCAGACTGTAAGAATGAATGTAATCCATTTTTTGATCTTTGCCATTTTGATCAAGCTGAACTTCGACGATATCCTCAGCAAATCCTGTAAGCTTGTCGATTTCTGCATTCTGGCTGCGCTAGTACTGTATCTTCGCAGAGAAGACTTTATTATGCTGAAAATGAATCCGGATTTTCTGTTTTATCTCGTAGTACTCACTTATTTTCTTCCCTTGGTCTTGGCTGCCTCCTACTGTGTTTTTCCTTTTATCAGGAGTAACCTAGGAGCAGGTGATATTCTTTATCTATTTGCGGTTGCACCGCTGGTTCCGGGAATAGCCGGTATCCGCCTGCTATTTGTTGCCAGTCTCCTGGCCCTGCCTTTTGCTCTTCTGAACTATTGCAGACAAAGAAGGCTTTTTGAAACAGAAGCTTTCGATTATTTCTTTCCCTTTATTCCCTTTCTTACCATTGCAACATTTTTCATTAATCCTTGATCGAAAGAATTCAATGTAGCCTGATGACTCCAAAATATTCAATCCAAATATTAATGTTATTGTATAGATCATTAGCGTATAATTTTAGACAAATATGACTAACAGCACAGCTCCGGATGAGGTAAAACAATGTCGGATAATCAGAAGATCGCCAAAAGTGATGATTTAATTGTTCTAGATCAGGAAGCTGCTGCTTTCATGAAAGAAAGAACAGAAGCTCAGCGTCTGCAGTATATGCCTGCAGTTATTGCCCTGCTCATTGCAGTCTTACTATTTGCTTTCACTTTTCTGGAATATTTTTTCCCTTCTTTTTCTCTATTCAGTGAACCGGCCAGCTGGAAAAATGTCGCCCTGAGACAGGTAATTCACTTTGGTGTGATTCCTCTATTTGTACTTGCAATTGTACTTATAATATATAAACCCTCGTCAGCTCTTGTTTCCCGGCGCAAGGAAGCACCGCTGAGTATGTCATCCGCTCTTTTACTGGGTATAGTGTCTGCTTTTGCCTATTACGTACTAATTGAACAACTTCACCGAATAGGCCTGATCAATCAGATAAGCAGTTACCTGCCTTCTTCCCTCACGATATTTACCCCGTTTCTATATGATACTGCTTCCAGAAGCTTTGCAGCCCTTCTCTTCACCGTGTTCATACCGACAATCAGCATGGTACCTTTGCTTCTGGGACTTTTTTTGACCCCTTTGTTGGGAAGTGAGCGCCGGCTGCTTTCGCTCAGCCTGACATGCCTTTTTGGAGCACTGCTGCCTCAGGACACTTCCGGCCTTTTTGCATACTTTTTATTGTGGATTATAATTAGCCGGATATACGTGACAGGCAGTGGACTTATTACCACAGCACTGGCTTGCGGCGGCTACCTGACAACACTGATCTATGCTCGGGGGATTTTCGATTTATTGAGCAACCGTTTCATCGCCTGGCAGTCAACATCTGAACTTCAGGGAACACTTCTGGTCTTCGCCCTACTGCTGATTGTTCTTATTCTGGGTTTGCCGGGAGTATTTCATTTCAATCTGCTTGATCGTGAACAACGTCGCAGTCAACTGGCCCTATCTTTACAACCTCATATGCTTAAACATATAGAAAAAACAAAAGATCGCTCTGCCTTTTCCTGGGTTTTGATATTGATTGCTTTGGCCATATTGCTGGCTGCCTTGCTGACTGATTACTTAATCTGATGAGTCCTCGTATGCTTCCATATATTTGGCAGTCTTTTCAGCATGTTCCTCGTATGTAAAAGAGAAATCCGTTGTCCCCTCTCCGGTCGCTGTGAAGAAGAGATATCGCTCTGCTCCTGGCCAGGTTCTTTCAGTTGCCGGCCACAGCACTGCCTCAATGGCCACTACACCCGGTGAATTTATGGGTCCCGGCGGTAAGCCTTTAAAATAATAAGTATTATATGGGTTGCCGGCATACTCCCGTAGTTCATCGGCACTCATCCATAGTTTGGCTTCTTTACCATCCCTTACCCGCAGATAATTCACCGTGGGTTCAGCTTCAAGAGCCATATCCTCATCCATACGATTGATAAATACCCGGGCAATTTTGTTCATTTCTGAAATAGTGCCTTCAACTTGAACGATTGAGGCAAGTGTAATGGCATCATCCAATGTTATCCCCTGTTGTTTGGCCCTCTCATAGTATTTACCCTCAGCAATTTTAGCTTCTGTGTTATTAAGGAAGATTCGAAGTATTTGCTGTTCAGTGGAATTGATATCAAATAGATAGGTATCAGGCCAAAGATAGCCTTGCAAGAGCCATTCTCTGCCTGCACGCTCTTCAATACCTGAAACGAATGAATAATCAGTAAAGAGAGACGGACGCATCACCATGGCATCCATAAGATCCGGACTAAAACGCATACCTGCTTCAATCATTACATCCCTCATCTGCTCATAGGTCATTCCTTCATAAAAGGTAAGGGATATCTGCTTGGGTTGCCTGGTTAAGATCAGCATCATTTCGTCATAACTCATATCAGGCAGAAGATAGTGGGTCCCGTATTGGTACTGACCATCAAATCCGTTGAACTTGGAAATCAGCTTATAGGCAAAGGTGTTTTTTATTAAACCGGCTTCTTTTAATACTTCTGCAATATCATCAGTATTGGATTGCTGGGCAATATAAATCTCGACAGCCCCCTTCGTGTCTGCAGTAATCGGAGACTTCCCCTCTCTGTCAAAGCTTTCCGACATTGCATCCAGTCTTTGGTTCTGTTCATTCACATATCGGAATCCCAGAAAAAAACCGACCAGCACTGCGACAATCAAAAGCACAATGACTCCAAGGAACAACAAGGTTTTTCTAACTTTTCGCGGCATGTATCTCCCTGCAACTTATCGAGAATAAGTAATTACTGAGTCCGGATTATGTAGTGTATTATACAACGCTGAAAATATGTGGTCAAAAACGATATTTAATCATCAGGTGTTACTACGGATTTGGATTCATCGCGGGCAGCTTTTCCCTTCCAGCGTAAAGTTAGTGGAGTGCCCTTGAAATCAAAACTTTCACGCAGGCGGTTTTCCAGATAACGCTCATAAGAAAAATGCAGAAGCTTAATATCGTTGATAAAAAAGAGAATAGTAGGTGGTGCTACACCGGTCATAGTTGCATAGTAAATTTTCAGCTGCCGTCCTTTATACTGTGGGGCCGGGTGCATGACGATAGCATCAGCGATGACATCATTCAGAAGTGAAGTAGGCATACGACGGTGATACGCCAAATGTACCTCTTCAATAATCTGCCAGAGCTGATCGATACCCTCACCTGTTTTTGCTGACAGAAATACAACGGGAGCATAAGTCATGAAGTTGAAACGCTGACGAATATTCTGCCCATACTCCTTGCGATGCTGAGCAGACTGAGTCATCAGGTCCCACTTGTTTACAACAAATATGGAAGCCTTTCCCAGTTGATGCGCCATTCCGGCAACTTTTGTATCCTGACTGGTGAGTCCTTCAACAGCATCAATCAAAATTAAGGCGATTTCACAACGTTCAACCGCTCTTTTCGTTCGTAAAGTGCTGACGTATTCAATGGAATCATCTATCTTACTTTTGCGTCTCAAGCCTGCTGTATCAATAAAACGATACATCTGCTCGTTATGCTCAATATCACTGTCCAGTGAATCCCGTGTTGTCCCGGGAATATCCGAGACAATGCTGCGCTCTTCCCCCAACAGTTTATTGGCTAAAGAAGACTTGCCGGCATTAGGGCGCCCTAGAATAGCTACCGGGATATGATCGTAATCGCCCCTATTGTCATAAGGATCGGGAAAGTCCTTAATTATGGCATCTAAAAGCTCAGAAAGGCCGAGTTTATGTGTAGCAGAGATAGCAATTATATCTGCAAAGCCCAACTCATAAAAGCTATAAAAATCGGGCGGAGGGTCACCCGGAACATCTATTTTATTTACAGCACAAACTACCGGCTTACCGCTTTTTCGCAGTCTCTGGGCTATATCGTGGTCTATATCGGAAATACCCATATTGATATCTGTCACAAAACAGATTACATCGGCCATTTCAATAGCTATATCGACCTGGCGGTGCATCAGATCCTGTAAGCTGTCTTTAGATCCGGTCTCAATGCCGCCGGTATCGATCAGCACAAAGTCATGACCTGCCCAGTCAGCATCAGTCATAATACGGTCACGGGTAACACCGGGATCAGGTCCAACAATCGCCAGCCTTTTTCCGGCAAGCGCATTAAAGAGGGTTGATTTCCCAGTGTTAGGTCGTCCTACAATTGCCAATATCGGTTTCTTCATTAATACCACATTTTTCGTAACATGAAAAAGCAACGAGCCTGTGGCACGCTGCTCCATTCATGAAAAAAGTCAGATTTTTATTCTTCTGAGCTTACTACTTCTCTTCCCTTATAATATCCACAATTCTTGCACACCATATGTGATGCTTTCAGTTCATGACACTGCGGACACTCGGTAAGATTCGGAGTCGCTCTCTTTTTCCAGTTAGCGCGACGTGAACGTGTTCTCTGTTTTGAAGATTTACCCTTAGGAACAGCCATTTATGCCACCTCCCATTAATAGTTCGTTATTTTCAAAAGTGTAAATGTCTTTGAATTCTTGTTTTTTATGCCTGTAGCATTATGAAGGATGTGATCATTCTTGTCAAATATCTGCGCGGTTTTCAGATCTTTTCTCAGCTTCTATTTCAAGCGACAATTTAGTGCTTATGGCATGCCGGTTATCCACCGCCAAGGCGTACCCAAGTTCAATATTACCCCCCAGATCAGATAGCGATCCTTTAGCTTCGTGAGTCAGCAGTGAAAGTCTGATCAGACCATAAGACGTTTCGAACTGTTCCAGACGCTGGTCTCCCTTATTAAAAGATAACTGCATTTCAATCTCACCGGTCCGGGCCAGTGTGATTTGTCCATCCGGGTATAGGGACAAACTGGTTCTGGTCCCTTCCATACCGGTTGCTGCGCTCTCATCGTATGTAACTACCCAGGAATCATCTTCAGAGCGATGCTGGAGAGTACCGACTGTCGATAAGCGTACCGGGCGGTGTTCTTTACCGTCGTACCACTGGCTGCTCGTAAGCATAATCCTAGCCATCAGTCTGTCATCAGTAGATTCATATGTTTTCATTCTATGAATTGAAGCTTCCTTTCAGCGTTCAAATCCTTCCGCATTTTTGATGTCTACATGGTGCACACCATCAATCTCAATGTCAAGGATACGCTCAATATTCTGCTCAATTCCCGGCTGATCTTCTGTAACATAAAACATTAATTCCGACTTATGCTTCTTATCGTTCAGCAATTCCATTGAAACCAGAAGCTTTTTGACCTCATGTGCTACGGCCTTGCTGCAATCTACAAGCTCTGTTTCAGGAAGCGCCTTTTGTATCACATCTTTTAAAAATGGAAAATGAGTACAAGCCAGAATAGCAATATCGGGTTGTTCGCTTTCTCTTACATTCCCGAGGTAGTGTTCAGCCATCTCTTCTGCCAGCGGGCCGGTCCAGTTGCCCTCTTCTACAAGTTGCACGAAATCCTGGCAAGCCTGTTGAATCACGATCGGTTCTGACAAGTTATTTTCTGTAAAAATGCGCGGCAGTTCTTTAGTGAATATTCCGTTACTAACTGTAGCATCAGTAGCCAGAACAGCAATCTTCGGCGGATCATTCTTATCAGCAGAAGCTTCCATTGCAGCTTTAATGCCATCTTTGATTACACCGATAACAGGCAATGAACCTGCTCTTTCTTTTGCTGCATCCAAAGCAATGGCACTTGAAGTATTACAGGCAAAAACAATCATCTTAACACCCTGACTCATAAAAAAGTCAACGTTGTTCAGAGTATCATGACGTACAGTTGTGAACGAGTTGCGTCCGTATGGTGCGTTAGCATTATCCGCCAAGTAGACAAAATCCTCTTGTGGCAACAAAGTCAGTAATTCGCGCAAAACAGTAAGCCCACCCAATCCGGAGTCAAACACACCGATAGGAGCAGACCTTGCAGCACTGGTATATATGTCAGTCATCAGTAGGCTTTCCCCCAGATAACATTGCAGTTTGCAGGCTCACCACAGATATAGCAAGTATCGCCGACTTCGGTTCTATCCTCTGTAATGCAGCGGGAAGTCGCGCCGGTACGTTCTTTTACTTCTGCCTCACAGTCGGCGCTGCCGCACCATAAGCCATTGACAAAGCCGACTTTGTTATCCAGCAAATCAAAGAATTCTTCACTACTCTTAGCCCAATAGGAATTAGATTCACGATGAGCTTTAGCTTTGTCGAAAAGACGCTGACGATACTCATTCAATATAACGGGAATTCTAACTTCCAGTTCATTCAGAGGAACACTGATTTTTTCGCGATTGTCCCTTGTTACCAAGACACAACTGTTGCTTTCTATATCCCGTGGACCGATTTCCAGACGCAGAGGCACACCCTTCATCTCATACTCTGAAAACTTCCAACCGGGCATGCGATCGCTGTCGTCCAGCTTCACTCGGTAATTTTGCTTCAAGAGCTCATAAATTTCAGTTGCTTTCTCCAAAACGCCTTCCTTATGCTGGGCCACAGGGATAATAGCAATCTGTATGGGTGCTACTGCCGGTGGCAGTACCAATCCGTCGTCGTCACCGTGCACCATAATGATGCCCCCGATTGAACGGCTGGAAACGCCCCAGGATGATTGATGCACATATTGCAGCTGGTTATCCGGGTCAGTATATTGAATGTCAAACACTTTTGCGAAACCATCACCAAAATAATGTGAAGTTCCTGATTGCAAAGCTTTGCCATCATACATCATGGATTCAACTGTATAGGTGGTCTCTGCTCCGGCGAACTTCTCACTATCTGTTTTCACGCCTTTAATAACGGGTATGGCTAGTGTTTCTTCAAAGAAATCAGCATAAAGATCCAAAATATCCCTTGTCTCCTTGATGGCTTCTTCTGCAGTCGCATGGGCTGTATGCCCTTCCTGCCAGAAGAATTCACGTGTACGGAGAAAGGGTCGCGTAGATTTTTCCCAGCGAACTACTGAAACCCACTGGTTATACAACTTGGGCAAATCACGCCAACTTTCAATTACATCTGAATAGTGGTCGCAGAACAAGACTTCCGAGGTGGGTCGAACACATAAGCGCTCTGACAGTTTTTCTTCACCGCCATGGGTTACCCAGGCAACTTCCGGTGCAAATCCGTCAACATGGTCCTTCTCCTTTTGTAGGAGGCTTTCCGGAATGAACATGGGCATAATCACATTCTCGTGGCCGGTTTCTTTAAAGCGACGGTCGAGATCATCCCTGATCAATTCCCACATAGCCGTAGCATAGGGCCGCACAATCATACACCCCCGTACCGCTGAGTAGGAACTCAGTTCCGCCTGCGTCACAATGTCGGTATACCACTTCGAAAAATCCTCGTCTCGCGAGGTGATTGCCTTAACCAGTTTCTCTTTTTTGCTCATGTTCATCTCTCAATCTGATTTATATACACTTTATTGCTATCAACAAACTTCCTCGGGCTTATCAGCCACCAGGCATTTGTCTAAATCAAGTATTTCTACAGTCTGTCTGGCAATAGACAGTTCCTCGTTAGTCGGAATCACGAAAACTTCCACCAAAGAATCATCGGTCGAAATCTTTTGTTCCTTTCCTCTGACTTTATTTGCTTCCGGGTCAAGCTTAATTCCAAGATAAGATAATTTGTCACAGACCACCTGACGCAATTTCGGATCATTCTCACCTATACCGGCTGTAAATACAATAGCCTCGATCCCGTTTAATACGGCAGCATAAGAAGCTATTATTTTGCTTGCCTGATAATAAAACATTGATAAAGCCAGTTTTGCGCGATCATTGCCGGCTTTAGCTGCATCTTCCAGATCACGGAAATCCGAACTGACTCCTGAAATTCCCTTGACCCCACTTTCAGAATTCATAATTCTATCGACTTCTCTGCAGTTCTTACCTTCAAGTTCGGCTATGAAAGGAACAATGGCAGGATCAATATCTCCGCAACGTGTACCCATAATAATGCCGGAAAGAGGAGTCAGCCCCATTGAAGTATCGATACATTTCCCACCTTTTACGGCTGCAAAAGAAGAGCCGTTACCGAGGTGACAGCTTACCAGTTTTAATGTACTTGACTTGAATTTTGTAAGTTCGGCACAACGCCTGGACACAAACATATGGCTGGTTCCATGGAAACCATAACGGCGAATCTGATGTTCTTCATAGTAACGATAAGGAAGCCCATACATGTAAGCTTCTTCAGGCAATGTCTGATGAAAAGCAGTGTCAAAAACACAGACCTGCGGCACTCCCGGCATCAGTTTCTCACAAGCTTGGATTCCCATCATATTAGCCGGGTTATGCAAAGGTCCCCAAACGTATGTCTTGCGAATAGATTCCTTTACTTCCTCTGTAACAATAGCAGGTTCAGAGAAAATTGGTCCTCCATGTACGACCCGATGCCCGATACCATTAATTTCGCTCAGTGAATTTATAATCGGGTGCTCAGGGTCTAAAAGTGCTTCTACCATACGCTCTGCTGCATCGCGGTGATCATTCATCTCGAATTCTTCTTTTACGATCTTGTAGCCGTTGCTATTAGAATGACTGAATAGTGATCCGCCAATACCGATACGTTCGCACAAGCCTTTGGCCATGACAACTTTATGCTCAAAATCAAGTAATTGATATTTCAGGGACGAGCTGCCGGAATTGATGACTAAGATATTCATTATTTACTCCTCTATATTATTAATTATTATTCTTTGGTTTCCTGAGCGCTCTGCACGCAGGTTAATGCTACGACACCAACTATATCATCTGCACTTGCGCCCCGGGAAAGGTCATTAACGGGTTTAGCAATACCTTGGAGGATAGGTCCGTAGGCATCAGCTTTCCCCAGCCTCTGTACCAGTTTATAAGAAATATTGGCTGAGTTGAGGTCAGGAAATATCAGACAGTTAGCACGTCCGGCAATCTTGCTGTCGGGAGCTTTGCGGGCTGCTATATTCGGCACAAGTGCAGTATCTGCCTGAAACTCCCCTTCGAGAAGAACGTCGGGATTTTTCTCTTTGGCCAATGCCGTGGCATCTACTACTTTTTCCACCAGCTTTCCAATACCGCTGCCCAAGGTCGAAAAGGACAACATAGCAACGCGGGCTGTCGTACCGGTCAGCCTTTCAAAGGATTCGGCCGATGAAAGTGCTATCTCGGAAAGTTGATCAACGTCAGGATCTATGATTAGCGCAATATCAGAAAAGAGAAGTAATCCGTCTTCACCAAACTCCTTCTGCGGGCAATCCATCAAAATAAATGATGATACCAACTTGGTGCCGGGTTTCGTTCGTAAAATCTGCAAGGCAGGACGCAAGGTATCGGCTGTACTGTGTACTGCTCCCGCAACCAATCCATCAGCCAGCCCTGCCTTAAGCATCATAATACCGAATGGAATTGCTTTACCCATTTCCGCAATGGAATCCGACTCAGAACAGCCCTTATGCTTGCGTAATTCCCAATATTTCTGATTAAACTCCTGTCGTAAGGTACTCGTGGCCGGATCCTCAAACCTGGCTTTAGACAAATCCAGGTCCGGATGAAGCTCACAGATCTTGTCTTTATCACCGATCAGAATAATATCAGCTATTTTCTCAGCAATTATCTTGGCGGCGGCGGCTGCAACTCGTGGATCATCACTTTCGGGCAGTACTATAGTTTTGCCGGCAGCCTTCGCTTTCTGCAAAACATTCTCCATAAAAGTCATTTGTGTCCCCTCCTTTATGCTATAAGTGCATAACGCCAAAATTATACCATAATGAATAGCGCCTTTTACAAAAAAAGGCGCTATTTTCTATCTATATTGACCAAATTTGGACGAATTAATTTAAACGGGTTTCTATCCGCTTGTTTAAAGCAATATACTAGAACTTTCCGCTGGAACCGCCAAAGGTTCTGCCGGACGAACTGGTATGGGTTGTACTTCTGCCGCTGCCGCCACTCTTAGTCTCCGTGCTTTTTGGTATAGCCGTTCGCGCGATTGATGACGATAAGAAATAGTCATTTGAGTTTGCAATCTTCATACTATTGTCCAGCAAGTATGAGCTCGCACCCGAACGGAAACCGACAGAAGTTAATGGTGACTTAAGACCTTTCATGATTAATGCTGTCAGCAATAAAGCAATAACAGGCGGTAGGATATAAAACGTAAATGGACGGCTGACTTTTTCTTCTGCAAAAATTCCTCTTTCAGCATTATCAAGCGTTTTTTCACTGAAGTCAGCCAGGTTTGTAAAGGCCGCATACATATTGTTATCGCGCAAAGCAGGCAGGATTGAATCCATTAACTGTTCCTGTGCGTAGTCGTTAAAAATATCAATGGCCTCACCATGTGTAGCAATAGCCCAATCTCTCTCCGCCATGCTGATCATGAATAACATGCCGCTTTGAGAAGAGCCTAAACCCAAATCCTGATTTTCGAAATATGTATCCGCATAGTCGGTTGGGTTTAGAATAGAAATCTCTTCGCCTAAAGTCAGGATTACAATATCAGTACCATATCGCTCGCTGATACGATCAAGTTCCGCTGCAAGTGCCGAACGCTGGCTTTCTCCTAGCAGACCTGCTTGATCATCAACCCTGTATGAGCTTGATGCTGCAACAGGATTATATTGCAGAAAAAAAACAAAGGCAAAGGATAATAGAACAAATAAAAACTGTGCAAGCAGTTTCTTATAATTATGTTTACTCATATAACACCCCCATCTACCACAACAAGAAAAACAGCAAAAAGATCAGGCCGGTCAACAGGGCGGCCATTATGAGAAAAGTCCGCCAATAGGCCTTCTTGTCTAAAGGCAGATTGCCTACCAGTTTTCCACTTTGCCCATTCATGGCAAAGGTATATAACTGGTCTTGCCATTTGGTATTTAGAATCCATACAGGAAACAGAGCATAGTTGATGTCACCGTTTTTCATCTTAATGGAGCTGCTGACAGAACGGACTGAATCATATCCTTGGATCGATTCCATAAAGGACTGTTCCGTACTGGTCTTTATGCGGGTGTTTGCACGTTCAATGCTTTCCGACGAGTCGACATCATATCTATTTGCTAAAAAGCCGGATAAATAAGCAGTATCAAAAGGAACTGCCGATTCACAATCGAAAGGTTCAATTGACTCCATCAGATCATCAGACATTCTGCTTGAACCATCCACCGGAATTTTCTCAAAACGTACAGAGCCTTCACGATACACTGCATACTTATTAGTTTCCGTATAGTTAAAATTTGAATCGCTCCACATGCGGGTACGAATAGCTTCATAGCTTATTTTGGCATCTACATCTGCATCAAAAAGCCAGAAGGGTACATAGACACCTTTAATCTCATCGATATGATGCTGGTCCTTGAAGATCTTTGGAACAAAGCGCTTGCCTTCCATGTGCCTCTTCAATGCCGTTTTTGCGGCTTCCTTATCCAACTTGAAAGGAAGCACAATGTCCGGTTTAAGATCACCGGAGAACTGTGCCGGTATAATTACAGAGTTATCACAGTAAGGACAGGAAGTTGCGGCTATAGTTTCGTCACCAAGGACTTCACCGCCACAGGAAGGGCAGGAATAGGTCCGCAGTTGGTCTGCCTCCCCTTCCTGCCAATTTTCCTCTTCAAATGACCATGACATATTGTCAGGCTCCTCGCTTCTGGCGAGTTCCTCATTTCCCTCAAAAGCAGTGGGAGAGTATACATTACTGCACATACTGCAGACCAGTTGTTGTAAATCAGTATTAAACAAAACTGCTCCGCCACAGCTGGGGCATTTATATTGCTCTAAAGTTGACATCTAATCCTCCGTCAAGTCTATTTTTATGTCAGGAAAGATTTCCTTTTATTCAGAAACCTTATCACTTTCATCAAAGACATCGCCACATTCAGGACAGAATTTCGGAGGATTATGTGGGTCTTCCGGTTCATAACCACACTTGTCACAGCGATAAAGCGGAGCGCTCGGAGGTTTGGCTTTGCCGCATTCTTTGCAGAACTTACCTTGGTTTACCTCACCGCAGGAACACTGCCAACCCGGTTCTTCCGTTGGCTTAGCTTCTCCACATTCATTGCAGAACTTACCCGTATTGTCGGCTCCACATTTACAGGTCCAACCATCAACAGGAGCTTTTGGCGCAGCTGCTGTCTGAGCAGCTTCCTCGGCTTTCTTTTGCTCACCCATACGGAACAGAGCAGCTGCATCGGCTCCGCCCGCTCCCTGAGCCATACCGAGTCCCATGAATCCTGCAATGGCGCCGCCTTCGTTGCTGGCAGCACCTCTCATGGCGTCGGACTGTGCCGCAACCAGAGTAGCTGCAGCGTAATTAGGATCGCGCATCATCGCAGCACGCTGTGCCTGCTTGATCAGTTCTTCGTCTTCCGGTGGCAGTGTGACTGAGTTAAGTCCGATGCTGACAATTTCCAAACCACGAAGTTCTGTCCATTGTTCAGTAAGCTCTATCTTCAGTGCATCTGCAATTTCCTTGTTCATCCCGACCAGCTGATTAGGACGTACACCCATAGTAGATATACGTGAAAAAGCAGGTGCAAGATAATGCAGGAATTCCGACTTAAGCTGTGAGTCAATTGACTCTCTGCTATAGGAACCCTCTACGTTTCCGGTTACATTTCTGTAGAAGAGCAAAGGATCAACAATTTTATATGAATAAACTCCGTTTGCACGGACTGATACATCGATGTCGAGATTGATGTTTGCATCTACAACACGGAAAGAAATCGGATTTGGTGTTCCGAACTTGTTTCCGATGATTTCCTTGGTATTTACATAGTAGACACGCTGGTCTTTTCCGGTATCGCCGCCATAGGTAAAACGTCTACCGATGGTCTGGAAGGTTTTCTTGATACTGTCACCAAGATTACCTGAAAATATACTTGGTTCTGTTGAGCTATCATATGTGAACTCACCAGGTTCAGCCGATACTTCTACAATTTCGCCCTGCTCCACGATGATCATGCATTGGCCGTCAGCAATAGCTATGCCACTGCCGTTGGAAATGATATTATCGTTTCCCTTGACGTTTGATGAACGGTTGCCAATTTGTTTTTGTCCTCTGACGACCAGAGTATTGGCATCTAATGAATCACAGTAGAAAAACTCTTTCCACTGATCTGCCAATGTTCCACCTAAAGCGCCTATTCCGGCTCTAATCAGTCCCATAAAAACTCCTCATATACCTTTCTTTTATTGGGTTCCACAACCCGGTTAAAACTTGATACGATCAAAATGCTGCTAATTATTATAAAGCACACATTTGATAAGCATAAATACTTATTTTGTAAGTATACTAGATAAACATACATAATTCTTCACAAAGCCAAAATATTTTATAGGCGTGTTATCCTGACTATCAGTGAAGAATTTGATAAGTTAAGAAAAGAAAAACTATGGAAACTTGTGGCATTATAAGTGAATTTAATCCTTTCCATCGCGGACACGGAGAGCTGATCAGCCAGGTCCGTGAGAAATTTTCAGAACGTGTAGGTATCGTCGCTGTTATATCTGCCTCTTTTACTCAGAGAGGTGAGCCGGCTCTCTACGACATCTCACATCGTGTACGTGCTGCTCTTAGCGAAGGAGTTGATCTTCTGATCGAAATTCCTCCCGGTTTTGTGTTGGATTCCGCTGAAAGCTTCGCTGAGGCAGGCATAAATCTACTGCAAGCCAGCGGTATTGTTCGTAATCTGGCCTATGGGAGCGAAGATAATGAATTTCCTGAGCTGATTAAGGATCTTGCCTTCTTTCTCGCCGATGAGACAGCAGAATTCAAATTGTTGCTCGATCAGAATATTCGTCGGGGTTTAGGCTATGCAGCAGCGCGTCAGGCAGCTGTAATCGAGTGCCTGCATGATCAAAGAGCCGGAGATATATTAGCAAACAGCAATTCCATTCTGGCAGTTGAATACGAAAAAGCCATACTACGAAGCGGAAAAGACCTACCTACACATCCCCTTCCTCTTTATCGCAAAGATCAGTTTTCAGCCAACAAGATCAGAGAATTGGCGGCTGAGGCAGTCTCCGGGAAACCTGAGACCGGCAAAGCTAATCTTCTGCGTTTGCTCCACCCATATATGACTACAAGCTCCCTGTCAGAACTGATTTCCGCTTACCAGGCGCAGGAAGCTGTGGTTTTTCTACACCACTTCGCTCCCCTGCTCTATAGTCAGCCGATCTGGCGCGACCGTAAGCTCCTGGCTTCAATCCAGGGTATGCAAAACGGTCTTGCAGAACGATTCATCAATCACCTGGATAAACTTGATTCAAACTTAAGTGCTGAGAATTTTTATGATTGGCTTGAATCTATTGCGACACGTGTGTTTCCACTGTCGCGAGTACGTCGTGCTTTGCTGTCAGCCATGCTGAACATCAGCCAAGCAGATTTTCAAAACTCAAAACCTGAGTTTCTACGCATTCTGGGTTTTTCTAAACGCGGACAGACCTTGTTAAGTTATATGAAAAGAACTGCCACTCTGCCGATAATAACCCGCAGCTCGGACTGGCGGAGAGTTAACAGCGAATCCGGGCTCCGGCAAAAGAACCTGTGTTTTGCTTCCGGTAATCTCTGGAAATCGCGTCTCAAAGGGCCCCACAAACTTGAGGAAACACGTCAAATCGTACGCATCTGAAATATTTGCACAAAACAGGTCAAGTGACTATAATTGGCTTTCACAGCTATAATACTTGAGAGTTTTTATAAAGAAAGAAGGACTAGGTATGTCTGAAAGAAATGTTTATGATGTTTTGCTGGAACGAGGCTACATTGAGCAACTCACCCATGAGGAGCAAGTGCGTGATTATCTAAATCAGAAAGGCGCAACTTTCTATGTCGGTTTTGATCCTACAGCAGACAGCCTTCATATCGGCCATTTCATTCAGTTGATGGTAATGACCCATCTGCAACGCGCCGGTCTGCGCCCGATCGCATTGATGGGCGGAGGTACCGGACATATCGGTGACCCATCAGGTCGCACTGATATGCGCAGCTTGATGTCCAAAGAAACGATAGATCATAACGTAGACTGTTTTACAAAACAAATGTCACTCTTGATTGATTTCTCTGACGACAAAGCTATCATTGACAATAATGCTGACTGGCTCCTTAAACTTAATTACATTGATTTTCTGCGCGAAATCGGCATACATTTCTCAGTTAACAGGATGTTGGCTCTGGAGACCTATAAAAACAGGCTGGAAGAAGGATTGTCTTTTTTCGAATTCAATTATATTCTTCTGCAAGCCTATGATTTCCTTCACCTCTATCGCAAATATGATTGCAGATTGCAGCTGGGCGGCAGTGACCAGTGGAGCAACATAATTGCAGGAGCCGACCTTATCCGGAAAGTTGAACATGCGGATGCCTATGGCATGACCTTTTCTTTGCTGACCAATAGTGCCGGTGAAAAAATGGGCAAAACCGCCAAAGGAGCTGTTTGGCTGGATGAGAACAAGTTCTCAGTCTACGATTTTTACCAGTATCTACGCAATGTCGACGACGCTGATGTTATTAAATTTATGAAGCTGCTGACTTTCATGCCAATGGAAGAAATTCAACATTATGCCGATTTTACCGGAGCTGATTTGAATCGGGCTAAAGAAAAACTTGCTTTCGAAGTGACGAGATTAGTCCACGGGGAAGAAAAAGCACATGGTGCTGAGACCGCAGCTAAAGCACTATTTAGCGGTCAGGGCGACTTATCAGACAGCCCGACTCTTGTCTTGAAGTTAAGTGATATGGAAAAAAACTTAATCGAGATTCTGGCAGACAATAAGATTCTTGCATCTCGCAGTGAAGCTCGGCGTCTTGTTCAACAAGGCGGACTCTACCTCAACGATGAATCTGTTACTGATCTAGGAAAAATGCTGACCACTGCTGATCTGGATGATGATCAATCCTGTATAATTCGGCTGGGTAAGAAACGCTACTATATTTTACGTTTTGAAAATTGATAGATACTAAAACAATAATTCGCATACAATCCGCTCCCGGCGGATTGTTTGCTTTAGCAGTAATTTCAGTCCGCTCCTGTAAGCATTAGCATAACCGTGCCATCTTCGAGAGAAATCACCGGATCAGCCTTCTCTCCCTCAAGCGGACGATTGGATACAGCAGTAGCCCTGTTGTAAGGAAGTTCTGCCCGATCAAGATCCCATTTAAGTCCTGACAATGTAAATCCCTTTACATTATCATCCAAAGGGATGGCAGAAAATATCGGTTCAGCAACTTCCGTCAATATACTGGCAGACAACAGTTCCGGAGCAAAGGCAGCTTGTGCCGACACAGTACCGGCAATTATGCGCACCAGCGTTTGCCCGTCAGACAAATAAGTCAGTGCGCCCGAACGTGCAAGGCTTGCTGCCAGCAGGACATTGGTCCAACTATGATCTACACGCTTGCCAAAAGGAAATAGGATCAAAAAACTTAGATCTGTGATGTCATGGGCTTGACGGAAGTTTTTTGTCAGAGACTGTGCGAACTCTTCCTTGTCTTCTGCATTTACTGCCGATATAAGAGCTTTCTTATCATTGATAACCTCACCGGATGCAGCCAAAAACAGCGCCAAAGAGATAGCCAGCTCACCATCAGTATAGTCTTTATCCTGAGGGAATAATAATTGGCTTGTTTTGTCAGGAAGGCTCATATGTGCTGAATCGTTGTCGCCAATAACCCAATCCGGTATAATTCCGCCTTTGATTAGATTATCTGCACCCCCATCAGCTGCGACAATTACATCAGCTAAAGCACAAAGACGTTTTACACCTCGAATATCAGCGCAATCCCCTGCTAAAGATACAGCACAATTAAACACGATTTAATTCTCGGTCCAAGTCCCGCATATCAGACTGGAAGGCTCCGGCTTCCATACCCGGATCATCAGCCAAGAAGATAGCTGAACCGGATACTACCATATCGGCACCGGCTCGCATCACTTCACCTAAGTTATTGCGGGAAATTCCACCGTCCACCTGCAGACGCACCGGATAGCCGGAAGCGTCAATCATAGCACGGGCAGAACGGATTTTCTCTGTCATCTGACTAAGATACACCTGCCCACCAAAACCAGGATTAACCGTCATCAGAAGCAGCATGTCCATATCGGCAAGCAAGTATTTAACATCTTCTAACGGCGTTGCAGGGCTTAAAGAAATTCCGGCAAAACAACCCAGGGACCTGATTTCACTCAGAACCCTTTGTGGATGAAAACTCATCTCACGATGAAAGACCAAAGAACAGGCACCCGCATCCACAAAATTTCTAATTTGCTTCTCAGGATTTTTTACCATCAGGTGCACATCAAGCGGCTTATCTATCTTTTCACTCACTTGTTTAACCATCTGGGATCCGAAAGTAATCAATGGAACGTATGATCCGTCCATCACATCACAATGCAGCATGTCATAATTATCATTTAAAGCAGCAATTGAATTGCTGAGATCAGACAAATCAGCAGATAAAATTGAAGGACACAAAAGAGTCTTTCGACTTGTCCAATCCGCATATTTTTTCATTCTCCCTCTCTCTTCCACTTTGTAGCCTAGTTATCTCCACCGGGAGTTTCAGTTGCAGGCACTGTAGTAGGATCTGTGACCGGATCCGTTACAGGAGGCGTCGGTGGCGGTGGATTTGTATACAACTCATAATCGCTTGCGTCGCCCCAGGTCAATACTATCTCATCTTTATTAGGAGTGAATTCCGTTCCGGCTTCAATATTTTGCGCCAGTATATAGATGTTTTTCTTGTCTGCACTGGAATTTGGATTCAAACTCGAGCTTGATGCAGGCCAGCGCTGCACGCCATATTCCTGAACACCCAGAGATGACAACAATGAGTCAACTTCCGACTGCGTCTTACCCTCAAGTTTGGGCATGATTCTGACAGCAGGAGTCGTTGTCGGATTCTTGAAATTATAAAGGTCTTCATAGGTGCCCACTTCAAGTATTATTGGAGTTCTGGCAGGAACTTCCGTATTGGGTGCAGGACTCTGTTTTATAACATACTTGTCATTCTCAGGAACCGGATCACCGGTATATGAAATTTCCGAGCCTACGATCAATCCCTTGTCCTCGATAAGGGAACGTGCTGCTTCGATCGGCATCTCGAGCAAATCCGGGACACGAATATTTTCCGGACCGGAACTATAAATAACTTCAATATTTTCTCCTCGAGGCAGCTCCGAGCCACCGGAAGGAACTGTACGTATTACAACATCCTTGGGAATAGTATCTGAAAATTCGGGGGTAAAATATGGCAGGAAACCTTCTGTACGCAGTCTTTGCTCTGCCATTACTCTGGTATCTCCCTCAACATCGGGGACTAAGACAGAATCCTGGCCGCTTGAAATATACAAGGTCAGCTTCTGTCCTTGTGGGCGTATCTTTAAGGAACCGTCAGATTCAGGTTCCTGGCGGAAAATAATACCTTCCAGCACAGATTCATCTATTCTGTAAAGTAGTTCAATCTCCATCCCTGCCCTTTGAAGCTCATTGAGGCGCTCAATAACATCATCATCATCAATCTCTTTCCCGGTAAAATTTTCCAGTGTAATTTCGATGTTCTCCGATGGCTTTTCGTTACCTGAGAAATTTTTGACCAGCCAGATTATCAGTAGAGCTAAGAGCACAATAGCGACGGCACTGATTGCAATAACAATTGCGGTATCCCGATAACGGGAAGAGCGTCGTTTATTGTATGTTCTGTCAATATCTTTGACCTTGTTGTAATTGTTCTTTCTTGACGGCACACCTAAAGCTGACGTTGAAGCCGGTTCAGATCGCTGAGCAGTTTGTGGAATTACACCGTATACACCATTGGGATCAACCATGAAAGCGTCCAGCTCATCAATAAATTCTCTGGCTGATCTATAACGAGCAGCAGGATTCTTTTGAATCGCACGGCCAACTATATCATCCAAAGCTTTAGGTAATTCAGGCTCATAATAACTGGGAGCCGGCGGGAATTCCTGCAAATGCTTTATTGCTATAGCAACGGAAGACTCACCATCAAAAGGCAGCTCCCCCGTCAGCATTTCATAAAATATAATGCCCAGTGAATACAAGTCTGAGCGTGTTGTCACTTCACCACCGCGGGCCTGTTCCGGTGAAAAATAGTGAACCGAACCCATCACGACACCGCCGGTTAATGTAATCGTGTTCATGCTTGATGCTCTTGCAATTCCAAAATCAGTGACTTTTGCCACCATATCATCAGTTATAAGAATATTCTGGGGCTTCATATCACGATGAATAACTTCCCGCTGATGAGCATGTTCCAGAGCTAATCCTATTTGAATCATTAAGGGAGTTGCCAATCTGAAATCCAATGCACCTTCACGGCGAATCATGTCTTTCAAAGTTTCACCCTGAACATATTCCTGAACAATATAACGAACATCCCCGTCCTGACCATAGTCTAGAACTTTTACAATGTTGGGATGATCCAAACTTGCAGCAGCGCGCGCTTCTGTAGCGAATCGACGGACAAATTCCGGGTCATTGGTTAATTCGTCACGCATGACTTTTAAGGCTACACCTTCGCCATTTGTCAAGTCTTCAGCTAAAAAGACCGACGCCATGCCACCTTGCCCAATTGGCTTGATTATGCGGTAGCGGTCTCCAATGACCGTACCCGCTGAAAATTGCTGGGCAGAATTCATGTATTCCTCCTGATCACACAAAAATTGTGATAACTGTAATATTATCCGGAGCTCCTGCTTCCAGAGATTTTTCAATCATTTGTGAGCAAACTTCTTCCGGACTAAGTGCACTGGCCAATGAAGAAGCTATGACATCTTCTTCCAGAACTCCGTGTAAACCATCACTTGACATCAGAAAACGATCACCGTGCGCACGGTCCAGATGTACGTAGTTTACATCCAGAAATTCCGGGAAGCCTATGGCCTGAGTTAAAACATGACGACGGGGGTGAACTCGCATCTCATCCTCAGACAGATTACCACTTGCCACCATCTCACCAACATAGGTATGATCCTGAGTAATTTGCTCAAAATCATCGTCACGTAAACGATAAACTCTTGTATCCCCAATATGCACAAAATAGAAACTTTCAGGATAGAGAACCCCTACTGTCAAGGTTGTTCCCATTCTGTTATTTTCTTCTTTCTCCAGAGATTTCATATAGACATGAATATTCGTCTTTTGAATAGCTTCAATCAAAATATGCTTGATTTCAGCCGGTTCATTCATTTGCGGCAGCTCTTTTTCAAGATATTCGCTGGCATATGTGCAGGCTATTCTGCTCGCAAGCTCACCACTGCTGTGGCCGCCCAAACCGTCTGCGATGACAAAGATACCGGGCTTCCCTTCTTCCAGGAGCACAACATAGTTATCTTCATTCCGGTCTCGCACTAAACCCTTATTAGTTTGTGCAGCGTATTGCATGCTGGTCTACCTCGCTATTCCTATCAACCTTTAGCTTTATCATCCGGATCCTGTCGTCTTAACTGTCCACATGCTGCATTGACATCAAGTCCCAACGAGCGCCTGAGAGTTGCATTGATTCCATGTCTGCTCAATTCTTCCTGAAAACCGTTCACATTCGCTTTCGAACTAGGTTCAAAGTTTAAGCCCGGTACAGGGTTTGCCGGTATAAGGTTAACGTGACAGTTACAGCCTCTCAATTTACTTGCAAGTTCTTCTGCCTGCTCTCGTCTGTCATTTACATCCTTGAACAAGGCATATTCATAAGTCACGCGCCTTCCGGTTCGCAACGTCCACTCTTGCGCAGCAGCTAACAGGTCATCAAAATGATAAAGCCTGGCAATCGGCATCAATTGCTCACGCAATTCCTGATTTGGTGCATGCAGCGAAATTGACAAAGTGATTGGCAAGACTTCTGCGGCTAATACTAGCATTTTGTCAATTAATCCGCAAGTTGACACCGTCATGTTGCGGTAGCTCATGCCCATGCCGAATTCAGGATCATGCAGACGTTTAAGGAAATCTATCAGCGCATCAAGGTTATTCAGCGGTTCTCCGGTACCCATTACTGTGACATTGCGAATACGCTGATTCGCTAAACGGGCCGATTGTGCAACTTGGGCGAACATTTCACCACTTGTAAGCTTACGGCCGTAACCTGCAACACTGGAAGCACAGAAAGCACAGCCCATGAGGCAACCGGCTTCAGATGAAATACAGCAAGAAAGACCGAATCGATAACGCATTAGTACTGCTTCAATCCTTTGCCTGTCATGTAGTTCATAAAGATATTTGATGCTGTCACCGCTTTGCGAATGGAGCTCCTGCACAACAGCCAAACCGCACCTCTTAAAAGTATCGCTCAGTTGCTTACGCAAATCCAAAGACAGATTTGTCATCTCGGAAAAGTCACTGACGCCTTTTTGCTGCCACTGCAACATCTGTCTGCCCCGAAAGGGAGCCAAAGCCAATTCATCGGATAACTTTTTTAGATCAGAAGATGAAAAGTCATAGAAAAAGTCATATTTATAATCTTTCACAGCGTTTGCAAATTCCTTCAAGCTACTTACCCTCTATTCTACTTCGTCTCATCCGTGCAAGATAAAATCCGTCTGAACCGTCGCGGTGTGCAAACAAGCTAACATCACCATTAAGGTCATTGCGCTCAGCAGAAATATCATAAGTTTGCATTAAAGCATCCGGTAGCTCAAGCCGTAGGTTGTCCAGGCTGAACTCTTTGCCTCTGTCAGATTCAAGAAACTTCTTGATCTGGCCGCTGTTTTCATCAGGATTGATGGTGCAGGTTGTGTAATATAGCCAACCGCCGGGAGCTACCAGACAAGATGCTTCCTGCAGTATCGCCTCTTGCAGTGGTTTTAGACGTTCAATAGCTTCATAGCCGGCACGCAACCTGATTTCCGGTCTGCGGGCCAAAAGACCTAAACCGCTGCAGGGAACATCACAAAGCACAAGATCGAAAATGTTTTCAAAAGGAAGAGCTTTGCTGGCATCAAGTACTCTATACTCAACATTATTGTGATTACGGCTTTTCATAAATCCGCGGACCAATTCAAGTCGTTCCGGTGAAATATCACAGGCAATCAGCTTAGCTTCAGGATTTAAGCGTTCCGCAAGATGGCCTATCTTACCTCCTGGAGCAGAACAAAGGTCGATCACTCGAAGATTATCCCTTTGCAATAATTCTTCAGGTAATAGAGAACCTGAAAGCATTGCCGAAGAACTCTGTGCAGTGAAAAGCCCTTCTTTATAAGCAGAAAGCTCATTAAGTGCCTTCCCTGCCAGATTGATACTCATCGCTTCTTCCGGCCAAGGAGCCTTCTGCGCTTCCAACTCAACAGCCTCATTTGAAGTTAACCACTTATCCACTTCAGCCTGTCTGAGAAGATCCAGGCGAACAGTCTGCATAGATGGCGATTCGAGAGCTGCTAAAGCTATCTTCCTCGCCATATCATCACCGTACCAATGACGGAACAAGCCATATAACTCTGTACTGAGACCGAGTTCATAAGCCAGAAGTCTTTTTGCCGGTATAGCAGGCAATTCGCGTGACAAACTCCGTAAAATGCCGTTAACGTATGCAGTAGCCCTGTCACCACTTAGGAAACGGATCAGTTTCACACTTTCGTCGACAGCTGTATGAGCAGGGACAGCATAAGAGAAATGCAGTTGCCAGGCACCTAACCTAAGAACATTTTGCATCCAGGGATCAAGCTTTTCAAAGGGTCGTGCCGATAATCTCTCCAACCATGCATCAATTAGTGGAATACGGGCCAAAGTCCCATAAATCAAAGCGGATGCAAAAGCCCGGTCTCTCGGAAGTAAATCCGGGCTGCTCAGATGTATGGCGGCACTGTCATTGGAAAAGCCACCTTCATTTAAAACGTCACGTAATACCCGGCAAGCTGCCAGACGCGCGGGATCTGCTTTTTCGATTTGATTAGCCATCTGCTTTTACGATTCTCGGCGGCGAGATAAGAGAATAAAGCGCAGGAGTGACATAAAGGCCGTAAGCGCCGATGCAACATAGGTTAAGGATGCAGCTTGCAAAACCTTGCGTGTGCCTATAATCTCTTCGGCAGACAAGATACCTGAATTCTCCATAAGAAGGAGTGCTCTTTTACTGGCATTAAATTCAACAGGTAAAGTTACCAAATAAAACAAAACTGCTGCAGAAAATAAGATGATCCCCGCCATAGACAAAACTCTGCCGGTGTCTGATTGAAGGAACAAGCCGATGAGTGCCAGATAAGGACCCAGGCGGGAGCCAATATTGGCAGGGCCAACTAAAGCGGAGCGAATAGCATTCGGTGCGTAATGCTCTTTATGCTGTACCGCATGACCTACTTCATGTGCTGCTACTCCAATAGCAGCAATCGACTGAGAATCAAATGTGGACTGAGACAGACGAAGCACCTCTTCACGGGGACTATAATGATCCGACAGTTCTCCTGCCACCCTTTCAATCATTACATGTTGCAATCCCTGTTCATTCAATAAACGCCTGGCTGCTTCAACCCCACGGTAAGCAGACTGTGATCTGACCTGGGAATATTTATTAAAAGTAGACTTTACTAAAGCCTGTGCGATAAAACTCAGTATAATAAACGGTACTACCAGGAGGATATAGGAACTGTAATATCCGCCTAATAACGAATCTATGCTAACTGCTAAATAGACCGGCATAATTAATCCTTTCTTCCAATCACTTAGTCTTCAGCTTCAGGAAAACTTTCAAAGCGATATCCATCTCTATAATTGTGAGCACACGAAGAACAGCTGATCTGAGCTTTTGAAGCGAACTGAATCTCCAGTAATTCCAGAACGCCTTCACCACAAACTATATAGAAGCCTCCGTCCCGGCAAAAAATAGAACCCGGAGGAAGATTTTCACATTCAGGCCTCACGTCTGTAAGCACACTGCTGTGAAGCTTTACCCTGCGCCCGTTCAAATAGGAAAAAGCTCCAGGCCAGGGAGTAAGCCCGCGGATCTGATTATGTATCTCCTGAGCTGATTTTGAAAAATCAACTCTGCCGTCTTCGCGTGTAAATGTGCGGCTATATGTGGCCTGACTTCCGTCCTGAGCCTTTGCCTGTAATTCTCCTGCCAAATACTGCGGCAAAGCGGTACGCAACAGATATCGGCTTTCGTCGGACATGACTTCCATCATTTCACCTGACGTAATGTTCTCAGGAATCATAACCTCTCTTTGGGCCAGAACCGGACCGCTGTCCATCTTTTCATCCATGAGCATCAGGCTAACACCGCTAAGAGTTTCCCCTTCAATTATCGCAGTCTGTACCGGAGATGCACCACGATACTTAGGCAATAACGAGGGATGAACGTTCAGTGGCCCTTTCTTGGGAAGATCAAGTACTTTTTTCGGAAGATATTCGCCATAGGCAGCAGTTAGAAAAACATCAGCCTTTAATGCAGACAGATCCTGATAAAACTGTTCTGCATTTTCAGCCTGATAATCAATTACTCTGATCTTACGTGCCTGTGCCCAGTCCTTCACAGGGGTGGCAACCAGTTCAGCACGGCGTCCCTGAGGCCGATCCGGCTGTGTTACAATCGCCACAGGCAGCAGCTCAAGTTGCTCCAGTTCGTCAAGAACGGCAACAGACAAATCGCTCGATCCGAAAAATACCAATTTAAACACTTGCATCAGCTGCCTTTATTGAAGTTTCCTCTTCTCTTGATAAGTCCCCGGTCGGGCTTTCTTCTTCTTCCTCGTCCAACTTATGTAAGCCGCCGGTAGCCTTATCTCTGTATAGGATGCCATAAAGGTGATCTATTTCATGACAAACACAACGGGCTTCCAAGCCGCTGTAAGTCCTTTCAAACTCTTCACCACTGATGTCTTGTGCTCTGACCCTGACTTCCTCAGGTCTGCTGACAACACCGTATAAACCGGGCAAAGACAGACATCCCTCAGCACCGATTTGCTCACCTTTTTCATCAATCAGAACAGGATTAATAAAGGCAGTGGCCTCGTTTTCTTCCACAGCTTCCATAACAAAAATGCGCTTTAAAACACCTACCTGGGGTGCGGCTAATCCAAGTCCGTCTTCTTCACGCATCGTATCAAACATATCATCAATTAATTCTTGCGTACGCAGGTCAAAATCCTTGACCTCGCGACTCTTTTTTCTCAAGGTATCATCGCCTTCGAGAAGTACTTTTCTCAATGCCATATCACTAACTCCTTTGATGAATATTCTATCACAGCCGGGAAATCAAGCCGGTTACCAGGCTTACAACATCGACCATGGATCAATGTCAACACTTACAAACACTTGCTCCGGAAGTTTAGTGTTATCCAGGGTGATTTGCAAGAGACGCGTCAAAACCTCTACTGAAGGATCTCTTGCGATAATCCGAAAACGGTATCTGTCGCGAAGCTTGTTAATCGGAGCAGGCGCAGCAGCGGAAAGTTCCGTGTTTATAAAACTACCTCCATACTGCCGGATTAAGGCGGCAGCATTTGCATGTAACATTTTCGCTCCTTCAGCTGTTTCCTCTACTGAAAAGCCTCGAATGAAAAATACTGCCAGATGTCCAAAAGGAGGATACTGCATTCTTTCTCTGAAACTGATCTCTTCACGATAAAAGGTCATGTAATCCTGGGCAGCTGCTGTGCGAATTACAAAGTGCTCAGGCTGCAAAGTCTGAAAAATAACCTTTCCCTCTTCTTGCCCCCGCCCTGAGCGTCCGGCCATTTGTGCCATTAACTGAAAAGCAGACTCCGCATCACGAAAATCACCTGTACCAAGCATCTGGTCAGCAGATAAAACAGCGGAGAGTGTCACATTGTGAAAGTCGTGACCTTTAGCAATCATTTGCGTACCCAACAGAATATCGGCCTCATGTCGGGCAAAAGCTGAAAGTATGTCATCGTGAGAGGTACGGGACCTGGTCGTATCCTGATCCATTCTTAAAATGCGGGCCTCAGGAAAAGTTTCCTGCAAAGTTTTTTCAGCCTGTTGTGTACCCATACCCACACCACCGACATGCTCGCTGCCACATTCAGGACAAACATCAGGAACAGGTCTGATCCGGTCACAATAATGGCAGACCATTCGTAGCCTGTCCCCTGCACCGTTCCAGGAACGCTTATGAGCTGTCAGGGCAACATCGCAATGATTACACCGCATTTGCCAGCCACATTTGTGACATACTATTGTACGAGAAAATCCTCGACGGTTTAACAGCAACATTGCCTGTTGCTTTTTGTTCAGAGTTTTGTACAGTTCATCTTCCAGAACATCACTTAACAAACCCTTGCGTCCGCGCATCATCTGACGGCGCATATCAACTATCTGCACTTTGGCAACACCGTGACTGCCAATGCGTTTCGGAAGCGTCAACAGTTGGGATTTTCCGCTCTGAGACCTGTAAAAACTGCTTACGGAAGGAGTTGCTGAACCCAAAACCAGAACAGCATTTTGCAGCAGTGCGCGCATACGCGCAATTTCCACTGCATGATAACGTGGTTTGGTTTCTGCTTTGTAGCTGGCTTCCTGTTCCTCATCCACCACGATCAGTCCTATATTTTCCAGAGGGGCAAAAACTGCAGATCTTGCCCCGACAACTATCTGCACTTGCTTACTTATTATCTTTTTCCAGGCCTGGTAACGTTCATAGGGAGACAGCCGGCTATGCAGGATAGCCAAGTTTTCACCAAAGCGGCTTAGAAGCCGTCTGGTCATCAAAGGAGTCAGAGAAATCTCAGGGACCAGAATCAGTATCTCCTTACCTTGTTCGAGTATCTGCTGAGCTGCTTGCAAATACACCTCTGTCTTGCCGCTGCCTGTTATCCCGTAGAGCATAAACTCTTTCAGTCTGTCTTGATCGGCACTTTCAGCAATATTCACAATACTGTTTATTGCATGTTCCTGCTCAGCTTTTGGAAGTTTCGGCTGGTCCTGTTCATAATCCGGAACTTCAGCTTCATCTTCCTTATCAATACGGGTTCGGAAAAACTCCAGAATACCGTTTTTTTCCATGGTTTTGAGGATAGCCTGGCTAACACCGACTGCCTGACGTATTTCGCTCAATGGGGCGCTTTCATATTCAATTAAAAACTCGATTACGCGCACATGATTAATCGATCTGAGATCCTCGCCATCCAACAAATCCAAGGCCCTGTCTTTATCTGCCAGACGTGCTGCCATCATTGAGCTGCTTCCACTTGTCAGCACGTAAGGCGGAGACATGGTATCGAGAGCTTCAGCTATGGTACAGAAATACCGGCGTTTCATTTCCCGCGCTAAAATTATTTGCTCAGGAGTAACCACTGCCTCCTGAGTCAAAAGCGAAATGACGGCTTTGACTTTTTCTACAGATAAATGATCAGGAGTTTGCTTCAGAATCTCTGTTACATAGGCGCGCTGTGGCTTGGAACGTCTGGCGAAAGGCACGTTGACAACAGATCCTACAGTAATTCTACCTTCCAGATCCGACGGAATCCTATAAGTCCAGGGTGAATCAAAACTGCGATTCGCGTTTGCGAGATGTACATTTACGTATGAGCTCACAAGTCAACTCCTCTCTATCATATTATCTTAACAAAATTCAATGCTGATCTATGAAAGAAAACAAGTCAATTTGTGTCGATATCGGCAATTTCTCCAGGGCACCGCTAAGTCGTAACTCTTCGATTACAGCTGAATTGAGGCCTGTTCTCAGTTTCAGGTCCTCTACACTGAGAAAATCTTCCTTTTCCCTCTCTTCAACAATCGGCAAAGCAGTCTTTTCACTGATACCGGGCACAGATGACAAGGGAGGTCTGATCTTGCCTTTCTCTTCGACAATAAAGCTTGTTGCCGCTGAGTGGTCCAGAGAAATCGGCAGCATATTTATGCCCCGGCGTAGCATTTCTCTTACCAGCTCTAAAGTATAATAGATCTTTATATCCGTAGGCGATGAGCGCAAATTCCCATCACCGGATAAGGCTGCAATTCTTCGTTCAATTGCCGCCTGATCCTCAAGCATATAACTCGAGTCAAAGGAGCCGCGTATCGTGAAAGCTGCTGCGTAATACTCATCAGGATAATAAACCTTGAACCAGGCAATCCGCAATGCGGAAATAGTATAAGCGACTGCATGGGCGCGGGGAAACATATACTGTATCTTGCGACAGCTTTCTACATACCAGCCCGGTACACCACAGGAAAGCATGAGCTTTTCCTGCTCTTCCGTCATCCCGCGTCCCTTTCTCACTCTCTCCATAATGGCGAAAGCATCCTCTTTAGGCAGATCATATGAGAGCAGGGTCGTCATAATTCCATCGCGGCAGCCAATGACATTATCTATGGTGCAGGTGCCCTCTTTGATCAGGTCCTGGGCATTACCCGCCCAAACACCGGTGCCGTGTGAAAGACCCGATAGCTGGATGATATTGTCATATGTTTTCGGTTTTGCGGCCCGGATCATATCCCGCACAATAAAGGTTCCCATTTCGGGTACGCCTATCGTACCTATTTCAGACTCATCATCACTTTCGATTCCCAAAGCTTCAACTCCCGAAAAAAGCGACATAACCTGAGGATCAGGTATGGGAATATCTGTTACATCAACCCCTGTCCAATCCGATAGAAGCTTTAACATGGAGGGATCATCGTGACCCAGGATATCCAGTTTCAGCAAAGTGTCGTGCATGGAGTTAAAATCAAAATGCGTAGTGATGACGCCTTCTTTACGTCTGTTAGCCGGGTATTGAATCGGTGTGAAATCATAGATCTCATATTTATTGGGTACGACAACCATGCCGCCGGGATGTTGACCTGTAGTCTGCTTAACACCGACTATTTTTTCAGCCAGCCTCTGTTTTTCTACCAAAGGCCTCTTTTCTTCCTTTTTTTCAAAATATGATTCTACCAGTCCCAAAGAATTCTTTTCCGCATAAGCTGAGATCGTTCCCGCTCTGAAGGTATAATCTTTGCCAAACATCTTCTCAATAAAACTATGGGCACGGGTCTGATAAAAACCGGAAAAATTCAAGTCGATATCCGGTTGTTTATCGCCGTCAAAGCCGAGAAAAGTTTCAAAGGGTATATTGTGGCCGTCACGGCGCATGTCCGTTCCGCATTCGGGACAATTGCGTTGGGGCAGGTCGTAACCCGAACCGTAGCTTATGTCCTCTTCTTCCTGGTAATAATTGCAGTTAGGGCATAGATAATGCGGTCTCAGAGGGTTTACTTCAGTTATACCTACGAGTGTCGCCACAAAAGAAGAACCGACTGATCCTCTCGAGCCGACGATATAGCCATCTTTGTTAGATTGTTCAACTACCTCAGCAGAGATATAGTACATAACAGAGAAGCCATTGCCGATAATGGCATCAAGTTCTCTATTGATACGTTGTTCTATTTGCTCAGGTAATCTGCCGTCGCGCCCGTACTTTGCATGAGCTCTCTCAAAAGTTTTCTTTCGCAGCATTTCCGGAGCACTCTCAATTTCCGGCGGAAACGATCCCTTGGGAAAGGGTCTCAAGCCATCATCTGCCATGGCTGCAATTTTGGCCGGATTCTCTACCACAAGCTCAAATGCCTTATCGCTTCCCAGATAAGCGAACTCTTCCAACATTTCCTCAGTAGTCCGGAAATACAAAGCCGGGTTGATTTCATTTTCGTTAATGCCGAATTTTTTGGCAGTAATTATCTGACGGAAAACATCATCTGCGGGTTCTATATAATGGGCATCCCCGGTTGCACAAACCGGCAAAGATACTAGATCAGCCAGGTCGATTATCAGACGGTTCAAAGTTTCCAATCCTGCATCTGAGATAGGCGGATATAGTGGATTATCACTTTTTGTCAAGAACAGATTGTTGGATTTGGGCATAATTTCCAGATAATCATACCTGCGACAACGGTGGGGTAAATCAGACTTACTCAGAGCCGCTTTACTCTTGTCATAGGATTGACCCGTGCTACGGAACAGATGCAGCAGGCCCTCAAATATTTCTCCTGATACACAAGCAGATCCGACTATCAGATCATCGCGGAAAAAGTCCAACATCGATAAAGTTATGCGTGGCTTGAAATAGAATTGCTCTGTCAGTGACTGTGATACCAGCCGGTAAAGATTATAAAGGCCAAGCGGGTTCTTAGCCAACAGTACTATATGATTGTGCCGAAACTTTCGCTGACGTCGTTGCTGGAAGTTTATTTCTCCCGCCATCTGATTCAGACTTGATAATTTCTGCTCAGGCAGGCGCTGCCATAAGGCTGTAAACGCATCAAGATTCGCCTGCAGATCGTCAACTGAATTTACATCTTGACGAAATTCAGATACGAATACTTCATCGGCGAAATGCTTTTCACTAAAAGATTTCAGTTCAGAAACCAGCATATAGGGCATGAAAAACTTCACGCGTGGAGCTCCAGCTTCAACTTTGAATCCTTCTCTGCGCAAAATCCTTATAGACTCAAGCCGATCAAGCAATAAGGGGCATCCGTCAATAGTTGCTGCCAGTTTATTCAGTTTGCTGATTCGTTCAGGATCATCTTTGGCAATCGAATACTCACCGATTTCCCGTCCGGAAGTCCTGATAATCAGCCTGTTCTCATCCTCGACCACGCTCAGGGCCATAAGCCCGCATGTCAGTGAATCAACTTCTTCCTCAACTTCTTCCGGCAGACCATAGCAAAGCAGTTGACCGTCATTAACCAAATATCCTTCCATACCCAAAATCAGTTTGATCGGCTTGCCGGCACGTGCCATTTCTTCGCTGGCCTCAAAGGCTGCCGGAAAACCCTGGACTACGCCATGATCTGTAATCGCAACGGCACTGTGCCCAAAATATGCTGCCTGACGGACAATATCTCCTGAATCAATTAAAGCGTCATCTTCACTCATCATGGAGTGTATATGGAGTTCTACCCTTTTTTCTCCAGCATCATCCCTGCGTCTTTCGCGCGGGGGTAACAAACGAATTCCACTGGCTTTAAGCTCACATTCGTTACGAAAATGGTTGAATTGGGTAGTCCCGCGAACACGTGCCCTGGCACCTTTAAGATTTGCTTGTAGGCGCAGGGCAGTCCGTTCATCACAAAATAGCATAACCCGAACAGAACTTGTTTCATCAGTAAGCGCAAAGGACACGCGGGCGCTGCCATTGCGGTTCATGAATATTTCAAAAAAACTCACATCTCCGCTGACATTAGCAGTTTTTATTTCAACGCTGATATCTTCCGCAGCTGTATCCTTAAAGCGCTGACTCCAATCATTTCCCCAGATCAGCTTTCCTGCCTTGTTTTTCTTTTGAGCTTCTTTTTTATCCTTGTCCGTTTTGTTTTTCCTACTTGCCCGATCGGAAGTATCAATTACAAGTTCGCAAGCGGCTGCTGTATTTTCACTCAAAAACTTCCTGATGCGTTCAGCAAATTCTCTAGTCCCTGCCGTGTCTTCACCATTTAATATAAATACACTGTTAGCACTGTCATAAGTTAGGTCTTCAACAGCAAAACCCTTAGTCTTATCTGCCTGCTGTAAATGAGAAAATAACCAGGGAATCAGCTTGTTACAATAGGAAGAATGAGCAGCTTCCGATTCACTGGCAGCTGAATCAAGCTCATGAGAAATTATCACCCGGTTAAGGTTATACTCACGGGCAATCAGCTGCTCAAATGAGGTCAAAAGAAACGGGTCCGGATACGAAGTGCTGGATATTTCGATTGTCAGCGAAGAAGATGATTCGACCTTAATGGATTGGACCACACTGTCAGCAGCTATATCAGCCGCCATATGCGTGGGCGCAACAAAATCAGCCATAAAAAGGCCCAAATCATTAGATGCCATCAGACTGCTCCGACTCCTCCAGCAAATTATCGATTTCTGACATTAATGCAGGAATGGCATCTTTTTGACTGACTTTGGCGATGATATCGCCTTTTTTGAATAGCAAAAAGAATCCCCGTCCTCCGGCCAGACCGACATCGGCTTCTCTGGCCTCACCGGGTCCGTTGACAGAGCAGCCCATAAGCGCGACAGTCAGAGGTGTCTTTATATGGGCAAGTTTGTCTTCCAGTTCCCCTGCCATATTCATAAGATCGACTTCAGTCCTGCCACAGGTGGGACAACTGATCAGGCGTACACCTTCCTCCCGCAGTTCCAATGATTTAAGGATGGAAATGCCGACTTTGATTTCCTGAATCGGATCAGCAGTCAATGAAACACGAATGGTATCTCCTATACCTTCAAGCAAAAGGCTGCCGATGCCTATTGCCGAGCGTATAGTGCCCTCGCGCTCTGTACCTGCTTCCGTTACACCGAGGTGCAGCGGATAATCAAAATGGTCCGATAATATCCGGTAGGTTTCTATCATCATTAACGGTGACGAGGCTTTAGCTGAGACACAGATATCTTCAAATCCGTATTTTTCCAAAGCTTCACAGGCCTTCAAGGCTGAGTAAGCCAAAGACTTGGAATTAACCCCGTCGTAGAGATCCCTGATTTCTTTGGAGATCGAACCAGAGTTGACTCCGACGCGGATAGGCACACTTCTTTTTCTTGCCAGGCCGGCAATTTCACGTATGCCCTCTTCCTCCCGCATATTGCCGGGATTAATTCTGATGGCATTTGCGCCGGCACGAATTGAAGCCAGCGCCAGACGATAATCATAGTGAATATCAGCGACTACCGGAATAGGAGAATGCAAACATATCTCTTTAAGTGCAGCAGCAGCTTCGGCATCGGGAACTGCCAGACGGATTATGTCGCAGCCTGCATCAGCAAGTCGGATTATTTCACTAAGCGATGCCTCAACATTGCGAGTATCAGTGGTCAGCATTGACTGTACTGAAATCGGGGCCTTGCCGCCGACCCTCACTCCACCTACCTGAACTTGTCTTGTTTCTCTTCTTTTAATCATAGTTAAATCAGAATCCCAATAATTTTGAAGCATCAAGGTAAATTACCAATACGAATAGTGCCAGAAATAAAACCAGACCGACTGTAGTAACAACCTGCTTGAAGCGGTCTGACAAAGGCTTGCGCTTTATTCCCTCTATTGCCGCGAAAAGCAAGTGTCCACCGTCAAGTGGTGGAATAGGCAGCAGGTTAAAAAAGCCGACTGCGACCGAGAGCAGACCAAAGAGCATTAATACATATTCTATTGCCTGTCTGAAAGATGTACTCTGCTGTACTGTTTCACTAACCATGCTTACAATACCGATTGGTCCGGCCAAACTTTCACGCAAACTTAGCTGTCCGGAAAAAATCATTCCTACACCAGCAACGTTTGATCGTATTATCGACCAGGGGTAAGCAAGGGTTTGATTCAAAATATCTCCAAAGTTATGAGATTCGGTCAAATACAATCCCAAGGGCATATCTGAAATGATGACTGAGGGAGCTGACTGAACACGCATACGCTCACCATTTCTGATAATCTCAATCGTCAAGGGAGTACCGACTGAGGAAGCGATCAACTTGCTGATCCGCTCGCTATCGGAAAAAGCTATACCTTCAATAGCGATAATCTCATCCCCCACCAGCAGGACGGGATTGGAATTGTTGGAATTAGGGGCAACATACTGAATAATGAAATGGCCATTGTCGTCAATATATGTGATACCGATAACAGTTTGTTCAATTTTTTGAGGCTCCAAATGCACCTCTGTCCTGTTCCCGTTTTCAGCTTCGATATATACGATATCCCAGCCTGCTCCCGGTAAAGCAATCGCCTGCGCCATTGATACATCCATAGCGGAGCGAACGCGATAGCCGTTAATCGAAAAAACCTCATCACCGACACCTATCTCAGATGACTGAGCCAGAACAGTATTCTCTTCCACTGTACCCACCTGAGGAATAATTGCGCCGGTAAGATTGAATAAAATCAAGATGGCCAGCAGTGCAGAAACGAAGTTGATGAAAGGTCCCATGAATACGACTAAAGCACGTCTCCACTTTGGCCGATTATAAAACAAACCGGGGTCATCAGCATCGTATTTCGGCCCGTCTTCTCCGTCTTCGGTCTCCTCTTCTCCGGCAAAGCGGACAGAAGCACCGATAGGAATAGCTTTAATATTGAACTTAATTCCTTTTTTTTCCCACTCAAAAAGTACCGGACCCATAAAAATAGAAAACTCTTCAATTTTAAAGCCAAGAGCTTTGCCCATAAAATAATGCCCTGACTCATGTAAAACCATGATCAGGCTTAAAATCAAAATTCCTACCAAAATACCAAGAAGCGTCATTGCATCTCCTAAAAAGCTATTCTAAAGTGAGTGCTTGAATTCCGGAGCATAACTCTCAAATACTGCAGCCATAATTTTTTCGTGAATAATTATCATATCATCATATGATGCCATTTTTACACTGGATAGATTATGAAACTCACTTAAAACTTTCGCAACAATATCGAAGATTGTTACAAAAGAAATGCGCCCTCGCCGAAACAGCAGGTTTGCCGCCTCATTGGCAGAATTATATGCCAGCGGCAACATGCCACCACCCCGAATAGCCTCACGAGCCATGCGCAAAGAGGGAAAAACAGCCTCCTCAGGCTTCTCAAATGTAATCATGGCGTTTTCAGGAGCAAAGGGATCATAAGCATAAGCTTCATCCCGCTCTGCTATTTCCGGAAAGGCCAGAGCCTGATGAATTGGCTGCTTCATGTCGGGAGATCCTATAACCGCCATGACACTGCCATCTTTGAAAGAAAGCATTGAGTGAACCAAGCTTTGCGGGTGAATGACTACGTCAATATTTTCCACTGCAGTCTCAAACAGATAATAAGCTTCAATAATCTCGAGCCCCTTGTTCATAAGCGTTGCAGAGTCAATCGTGATTTTAGCACCCATCTCCCAGGTTGGATGCTTAAGAGCATCTTTAACTTTTACAGTCTTCAGTTCTTCACGGGAACAGCCCAGGAAGGGTCCGCCTGAGCAGCTAAGGAAGATACGCTTCCAGGAATTAAGAGGACGTCCCAGGAGGCATTGCCAGATAGCAGAGTGTTCACTATCCACCGGAATAATGCTGGCCCCACAACGATGTGCTTCACTCATGACCAATTCGCCTGCAGCAACCAGAGTCTCCTTATTAGCAAGTGCAATCTTGCGTCCCAGACGGATCGCTTCCAGCACAGCTTCAAGGCCGGCAAAACCTACAATCGCCGCAACCACAGTGTCCACACCGCTACAGCCGGCAACGGCGCAATTCCCCTCCTGGCCGTACATAATTTCAGGTTCTCTTCCTGTGAGAGAAATAGCAGCTAGACGCTCTTTCAATTCCCAGGCAGTCTCTGCATCTCCGACACTCACCAGTCGGGGCTGAAACTCCTCTATCTGTTGAATTAGAAGCTCAATATTCCTATTGCAGGATAAGGCTTCCACCTGATAAGAGCATTCTTTGGCAAGTTCCAGTGTCTGTATCCCGATGGAACCTGTACTCCCCAAAATAGACAAACACTGAGATTTGCTTACTGATGTCTCATAAGATAGCGGTAATACACTCTGCATTTCTACAAAAAATTATGTGTCAGAAGCGCCAACAAAAGAACAGCAGGCATCGTCCAAGACATGCTGTCAAAGCGATCTGTAAGGCCACCGTGTCCCGGTAAAAGGCTGCCGAAGTCCTTAATCCTGCACCAGCGTTTAATTGCTGATGCAAATAGATCTCCTGCTGTAGATACCAGACTCATCACCAGGCCGACAACAATGGCCATGGCTATGGAAAGCCAGGTCGACATCTTCAATTTTGGACCCAAAATCAGGGTGAAATATAGCAGATAGAATATCCATGTCCCTACAATACCGCCCAAAGTACCTTCCCAGGTCTTCTTGGCACTGATTTTGTCTGCCATTTTTCGCTGACCGAAATAACTTCCGACGAAGTAAGAGAATGTATCAGAGATCCAGGGAGTAAAGACAGCTAACAAGACCCAGAAGAATCCATCAGGTATGCCATAGAATAACGTAATTAATGCTGCCAGCGGGACAGTGCTCGTTAGAATCATAAAGACTTCAAAAACAGAGAAAGGCAGTTGTTCTACTCCTTTTTTCAAGGCAGCTATTAAAACCCAGAAAAAACAAACAAGAACAAGCGCGATCGCGTAAGCTGCAATTAAACGCGGAGCTATGATGGGAGCAGCTACTCTCACACTTTTTGCCGGAATCCCCCGTATAAACCAACCTTGCGGAATAAAGTAAAGCATCGGAAGGACCAGCAAAATGCTGGCCAAAGCAGGGCCCCTGTCGCTCAGCATTGGCAAGCGCCTGGATAAGGCCCTGCCTTTTTCCAATGTAGACAGATAAGTAACAACAAAAAACAGCAGTAGCGGAATGAACGGCAGCCAATAACCCGGTATCAGAAATGCCAGCATGACAAGACCTATCATCACAGCTGTTCTAACGCGTATTTGTAATTCCGAATTCATATCCCCTCCGGCAAGATCTGCTCCTGCTTACTCTTTTTCTATAGCTCCGAAACGACGGTCGCGCTTAGCGAATTCATTCAGGGCTTTGTCCAGTGTATTTTCTGTGAAGTCGGGCCAGAGAACCTTAGCAAAGTAAAGCTCGGAATATGCTCCCTGCCAGAGCAAAAAATTCGACAAACGTTGTTCTCCGCTTGGTCTGATGATCAGGTCCGGATCAGGAACATCAGGTAAGTACAAGTAGTCGCGAAACTTTTCCTCGTCCAGATCATCCGGATCAAGCTCACCTCTTTGAACAGCAGCAATGATTTTCTTGCTGCTTTCAACTATTTCTCTTCTGCCACCGTAATTGAAAGCGAGAATCAATTGCAGGGTCTTGCGGGTCTCAGATGTTGACTCAGCCTCTGTAATAGTATCCTTCACCCGGTCTGGCAATTCATCTTTAACACCTGAGAATCTAAGACGTATGCCCTCTTTTTCCATTTCATCTTTATACTTGTTAAAGAAATAAATGAAAAGATCCATGATTTGTGATACTTCTGCTTCGGGTCGCTGCCAGTTTTCGGTTGAAAAAGCAAAGACTGTCACGTATTTTATCCCGCGCTTAATACACATGACACATAGATCGTATAGTTTTTCAGCACCATAACGATGGCCGGCAGTACGGGCTAAGCCCCGTTTTTGTGCCCAACGGCCATTACCGTCCATAATCACAGCCAAATGCTGCAAAAGAGCTTCCTGATGCCCGTCACTTGCCTTTGGCATGAAGATCAGATCTCCATCAGCTCTTCGTTTTTCTCGCTGACAGCTATATCAACAAGCTCTACGTAGCGATCAGTCAGTTTTTGAATATCCGCTTCTACCGTGTAGTAAAGGTTTTCTGAGATATCACTTTCTTTTAGATATTTCTTATAAAGATCAATCGCTTCCCGGCGAATATTGCGCACTGAAACCTTTGCATCTTCACCCATCTGGGAAACATCACGCGTCAGTTCCTGACGTCTCTCTTCCGTTAAAGGCGGAAAAACCAGTCGCAGGCTCTGACCGTCATTCATTGGATGGATGCCGATATTTGAAGCCTGGACAGCGCGTTCCAGCTCTTTCAAGAGAGTCTTGTCCCAGGGAGTAATCATAAGCATACGTGCTTCAGGCACCTGTATGTTTGCAACCTGATTAAGCGGTGTATCTACTCCATAATAGGAAACAGAAATGTTATCCAGTATACGGGGGTTTGCTCTGCCGGCCCGGATAGTCTGAAATTCACTTTTCAGGACGGATATGGTTTTTTTCATTTTTTCTTCAAATGGGGCTAAAGACTTACTTGCATATTCTATATTAGCCATCTTGTACCTCCTGCTCATAGGATCAATTTAATACGATTTTCATTTTAACAAATTCAGCACTTCCATGCTGAAATACTTTTCAAGTTTATTCTTCAACTGTTACCAGAGTACCGATCGGCTCACCTTGTGCAATACGCGATATATTATTAGGATCGTTGAGATTGAAAACAATCAGTTTCATATTGTTGTCCCGGCAAAGAGCTGCCGCAGTTGCGTCAATCACATTTAATTCCTCACTCAGCACCTGACTGTAAGTGAGTTTTGTATACATTTTTGCATCAGAATAAATCTTAGGATCCTTATCGTAAACCCCGTTAACAAGGGTCGCTTTCAAAATCACATCAGCGTTGATTTCTGAAGCACGTAATGCAGCTGCGGAATCTGTAGTAAAAAATGGATTTCCCGTACCGCCCGCGAAAATCACAACACGTTTCTTTTCCAGATGACGAACAGCACGTTTACGTATGAAGGATTCACTGATTTTCGGCATTTCTACCGCATTCATAACACGGGTAGCAACACTTCTTTGCTCCAACGCATCAGACAGGGCCAGAGCATTCATGGTCGTTCCCAGCATTCCGATTTGATCGGCTGTCACACGATCCATATCTTTGTAATCACGCCCACGCCAAAAATTACCACCGCCGACGACAATTGCCATCTCGTACCCTTCATTGCTTAGCTTAGCTACAACTTCACTGATTTTTATTAAAGTCTCATTATCGATTCCACTCTCTTTTTCACCGGCCAAAAACTCGCCGGATATTTTAAGTAGTATACGTTGGTAATTTGCCATAATACTCACCTCGCGGATTCATTTTTAAGTATAAAAAAAGAAGGCTCATATGAACCTTCTTTCTTAAGTCATATTTTTACTTCAGCTGAGCTGCTACCTCATCGGCAAAGTCACAGCAGTCTCTCTTTTCGAGACCCTCACCCATCTCAAAACGAGCAAAGCGACGTACGCTGATATTCTCTCCTATGATGGAGATCAACTCTTTGACGACTTCGTCAACGGTCTTGGAGTCATCACGGATAAAAGCCTGCTCGAGCAAGCAGAAATCTGCATAGTATCTTTCCAGCTTGCCTTCAGCAATCTTCTCAATGATTTGCTCAGGCTTACCTTCCTTACGGGCAGTCTCTTTAGCGATTTCGATCTCCTGATTGATAACGTCCTGAGGAACTTCTTCCCTTCTGACATATCGGGGGCTCATTGCAGCTATCTGCATAGCGAGGTCTTTCACCAACTTACGGAATTCTTCATTCCTTGCAGCAAAGTCTGTTTCGATATTTACTTCAATCAAGACGCCTATGCGTCCCTCTCCATGAATATAAGAATCCACGATGCCTTCTGCTGTAATGCGTCCGGCTTTTTTCTCAGCGCTGGCGATACCTTGTTCACGCAGCCATTTAACAGCAGCGTCCATGTCGCCGTTAGTTGCGCTCAGGGCCTTTTTACAGTCCATCATGGGGGCGCCGGTCATCTCTCTCAACTCTTTTACCATTTGTGCAGTTATGTTCATATTATCCACCTTCAACTTTGATAAACAATCACGCTTATTCTAATAGCTCTTCTTTAACTAATCTTCATCATCATATTCGTCTGCATAAGCTTCATCAGCTTCAGCTTCTCTTGATACTTTGGCTGCAGCTGCGATCTGTTCAGAGACGGCGTCCATTCCTTCACGGCCTTCAATCACTGCGTCTGCCATGATGCCGGTAATCAACTTAACCGCACGGATGGCATCATCATTGCCCGGGATAACCAGGTCTATCGGTTCAGGATCGCAGTTTGTATCAACTATGGCTACGATAGGAATATTCAGGCGCTTGGCTTCCGCCACAGCGATGTGTTCTTTATTTGTGTCTACGATGAAGAGACAAGATGGCAAGTCAGTCATCTCCGCCACACCACCGAGGTTCTTTTCCAGTTTGCTCAGCTCAAGTCTTAAATCGGCAACTTCCTTTTTGGGCAAAACTGACCATGAGTCACTTTCATCCATTTCACGCAATTCGTGCAAACGATCAATGCGCTTTCTGATGGTCTGGAAGTTGGTTAGAGTACCACCCAGCCAGCGGTTACTCACGTAATACATGCCACAGCGTTCTGCTTCTTCCTGAATAGAGTCCTGTGCCTGCTTTTTTGTGCCGACAAAAAGAACCTTGCCACCACGTGCAGCAACCTCACGAACAAACTGATGTGCTACTTCAACTTTTCTCAGTGTTTGTTGTAAATCAATGATGTAAATCCCGTTGCGCTCTGTGAAAATATACGGAGCCATTTTGGGATTCCAACGACGTGTTTGGTGGCCAAAATGGACACCACTTTCCAGCAATTGTTTCATGCTAACTACAGACATTAAATTTTCCTCCTGTTTTTACCTCCAGCACGCCGCAATCTAAAGCAATTAATAATAAGCAACAGGAAGCGCGCACTGTGTGTTTTTCCGCTGATAAACATATCATAGAATTTGTTTTAATGCAAATATGGTAGACTAATTCTAGCAGCGATTATAGCTGGATAGAGCGTCAATTAAGCATGTGTTGACGTAAAACTAATTATAGCAGGAGTAACATATGATATCTAATGCCTTACTTAAATTCGCGGCAGCTCATGACTGGCACGCTGAAGATGATGAGAAATTTGTATTTGGAAAGTTTAACGGATACTGTTTCACAGCTATGACTCAAGATGCCCTCAGCAGTTATTTTTTACCTCTGGCAGGCATCTCTCCGGAAGATCTTCTGGATTTTTCCCAATATATTGAAGAAGGCCACTTTTCTTTGAAGCTTGTGGATTATGAAATGACAGATAACTTTCTTCTTTTGCGCGCCAAGGATACTCTCTTTAATTCCACAGCCAAACAGATAGAACGTTTTCTCACTCAGTTGACACAAAAACTGGAGGAATACGAGCTCAATCCCCAGAATTGCATTATTTGCGGGCAGCCTGCAGAAACCGAGATTTTATATGTAGGTCTATATGCCTATGCACATCCTGACTGCCTGGATAAAAAGGGTATTGATTATACTGCCGGCTTTATGGCTGATAAGGATGACAGTGAGGAATTTCTGATACTGAAGCGTGATGGTGAGGGTGAAGACCTTTTAGCTTACGGGCCGGCTGAAGAAGATGATCTGCTGCCTGATCCTGAGAAGCTGGCCGCGCTTGCTGCTGAAATGAGCGGATATACCGAAGGGCTTATTCGCGATCTGACTGCTCTTTGTGCTGTCCCGTCCGTTAAAGGCACAGAGGAAGACGATGCACCTTTCGGCAGAGCCACAGTTGAGGCTCTGGATGTTTTCCTTGGCCAGGCTGAAGCTTTGGGCTTTCGTACAAAAAATATTGATAATATGGCCGGCTATGCAGAGTATGGCCCTGAAGATGCTGCGGAGATGGTCGCTTGCGTATGTCATTTAGACGTCGTCCCTACCGGTGACGGATGGACAGCTGACCCCTGGGAGTTGCGCCATGAAGATGGAAAACTTATCGCCCGTGGTGTAAGTGACGACAAAGGCCCGGCCCTGTCTGCTTTGTATGCTGCAAAAGCCCTGATGGATGATCAGGATTACAGCCCCGACAAACGCATACGTATCATAGTAGGTCTTGATGAAGAATCAGGAAGTGCCTGTATGGACCACTACGTTAAACATGAAGAAATCCCACAGATGGGCTTTACTTCCGATGCTGACTTCCCTGCTATCTATGCCGAAAAAGGTATTGCACGTTTGCGTTTTACGATACCAAGATCAGAGGACGATCGGATCGCAACTGCAAAAGCCGGTAGTGCAGTCAATATGGTACCCAGCAGCATCAAGATCGAACTGAGGGATGGATCTTCGGAGAACTTTGATGGCGTTACTGCTCACGGCAGTAGACCGGATCTTGGCATCAACGCTATTAATGTGGCAGTCGATTCCCTACTCGACTCCGGACATGAAGACAGTTTCCTTAGTTTCTACAACAAATATTTTGCAGAATCTGACGGCAAGACTCTTGGCCTGGCTTTTGAAGACGAAAGCGGCAACACGACTGTGAATGCCGGTCTCCTGGATATTACTGATGAAAGGGCTGAATTGGTGGTTGACCTTCGTTATCCGGTCAGCTTTGATTTTGATACCGCCCTTGAGGAGCTGAAAGACTCACTGGATAAGGAAGGCATCTCTCTAATTGTTCAGGACCATATGGATCCTTTATACTTGCCCAAAGATTCTCCTCTTATCTCTACGCTGATGGATGTCTACAACGAAGGCACAGGCACTGAAGGACGCGCAGTAGCAATCGGCGGTGGAACCTATGCCCGCTCAATCCCGAATATCTGTGCCTATGGACCTGCTTTCCCTGGTGATGAAGATGTCGCTCATCAGGCAGATGAATGGATCTCAGTCGAGAAGTTAATGGCTGCAACTTGCATTTACCGTAATGCCTTCCGCAAACTGGCGACTGAAGATTAATTATATTTGTCAAAAGTAAGGGGCTGCCAAAAACAGCCCCTTTATTTTTGATAATCTTGCTTTTTTAGCTATGCTTCGATATCTATAAATTCAAACTTAACAACATCAAAGAGTCCCTTATCCGTGATTTTAAGCTCCGGTATAACAGGAAGCGCCATAAAACAAAGTGTCATCAAGGGGTCCACATCTTCTGACACTTTTAGATCTCTTATCGCGATATCATGCAAAATATCCAGCTCTTTATTAATCCATTCGGCAGAACGATCAGTCATGAGTCCGGCTACTGGTAAAGGTGTAGCTCTCAAGATTTCAGCTTCCCGGACCAGGACAAAACCACCTTCCTGTTCAATCAGGGTTCTTATCGCCAGATCCATATCTATGTCATTTGTGCCCACACAGATAATGTTGTGTGAGTCATGAGCAATAGACAGAGCAATAGCTCCCAGTTTTATTCCGTAATCTTTCAAAAGGGCTACTGCTACATTGCCGCTTTCTTGATGTCTCTCTATTACAGCGATCTTAGCAACGTCAATATCAGGGTCAAAAACAAAATTGTTTGCTTCATCCCTTCGAACTCGCACAATTTCATCTTTGGTGTCTACACCACCCGGCAGCACCTTGATCGCATGAACTTTATCTGACTTAAGTTTCAGATTCAAACGATCAATATTATAATTCTTAACATGCATGCTGCTGCTGACAGTATCTGTCGGGTATTTATCTATTTCAGGCAGATACTCGCCGTCTCTCGCAACCTCTTCACCGGCAATAAATACTTGTTTAACGTCAAAATTATCAAGATTTTCGAACAATACGATATCCGCTCTCAGACCGGGTGCGATGGCTCCGCGGTCATAAAGTCGATAACATTCAGCAGCGTTCAATGAAGCCATAGCTATAGAAGTGTAGACATCTAAACCGGCCTCCCTGCATATCCGCAGATGGTGTTCCAAATGCCCATGTTCGAATATTGTCTTAGGCTGTCTGTCATCCGAGCAGAGCAAACAACGACGATAATTACGCGAGGTGACCCCGTGCACCAAACGTTCCAGGTCATGACTGGCCGAGCCTTGTCTAAGCAATACGTACATACCGCGGCTGATGCGATCATTCATCTCTTCAATGCTGGTGCACTCATGGTCGGTTTTAATTCCTGCAGCAATGTATGCGTTGAGTGCTTCGTCTTTTAGGCCGGGGCTGTGTCCGTCGACAACTACACCGGCATCATGGGCATGCATTAGCTTATTCAGCGATTCATCATCAGCTAAAAAAACACCGACTGAGTTCATGAATTCACCAAAGCCAAGGATATCCTGGCGTTCCAGGACACCGGTCATATCCCCGGAGGTTATAGTAGCTCCTGCTGTTTCAAAGTCGGTCGCAGGTACAGAGGAGGGAAACATGTAACGAATATCCAGTGCTGTCCTCTCACCTGCCTTAATCATATATTCCATTGCATCGAATCCATTGACGTTAACAATCTCGTGTGGGTCTGCAATCAGGGTTGTAGTGCCGTGAGGCACTACCAGGCTTCCGAATTCTTCCGGTGTCAGATAGGATGACTCTATATGAATATGGCTATCGATAAGTCCGGGTGATGCAAATAAATTACCGGCGTCTATCTCTTTCACACCCTCATAAGAACCGACACCCGCTATCCACTCATCTGAGACAGCAATATCTCCCTCCACTATCTCACCTGTAAAAATATCGATGACTGAAGCATTCTTCAAAACAAGATCAGCAGGAATCCTTTTCATTGCTACATCGATAAGTTTTTTCAGTTGTTCTTTTTTCATAGCCTTTCCTTTCTTACTTTTTCGCAGTTTCCGGATCAAGCATACATTCAAGCTTTACATACTTTTAGAGTTACAAAAGGAGGAGGTTAAATACATGTCACCTCCTCCTCTAATTATACCTTACAAGTGGATTTTAGCGCTTTAAGCTACGCTTAAATCTCCTCTTCGACTGCTTCTTCAGCAGCTTCTTCGACTACTTCTTCAGCAGCTTCTTCGACTGCTTCTTCAGCAGCTTCTTCGACTATTTCTTCAGCAGCTTCTTCGACCACTTCTTCAGCAGCTTCTTCAACTACTTCCTCAGCAGCTACTTCAGCAACTTCCTCAACGGTCTCTTCAACTACTTCTTTTTTAACCTCAGCCTTTTCGGCTTTTTCTTCAGCAGCTTCTTCTTTGAAGCTATCGATAAAGTCAGAACCTTCTTTTGTAATCGCAGTGAAATCGGCAAGTTGAGATATAGAGGATGAAGCCGGGCGATCAACATAAGCAGTTGGTAGCTCATTTTCAGTTTCCTGACGCTTGCTACGGCGGCGAGGAGGACGCTGTTCCTTGCGTTCTTCAGCACGTTTTACAATTTCAGAATCCGGATCCGGATTGATCGGTTCTACTTCGCGGATGCTGACACTGATGCGGCGAGTTTCATTAGATACCTCGACAACGCGTGCGTCCACTTCCATGCCTTCATCAAGCACTTCATTCGGTGTATTCAGTCTGTAGTCCGATATCTGAGAAATGTGGCAGAGTGCATCCACTCCGGGCGCTATATTGATAAAAGCTCCAAAGGGGAACATACGCACTACAACGCCACGAACAATCATTCCCAGCGGGAAACGTTCTTCGATATTGGCATATGGATCATCATCTTTTATGCGATATCCAAGTGAAATACGTCTTCTTTCACGATCAAAATCAATCACGTGCACTTCAATAACTTCATCAACCGATAAAACATCGGATGGATGGCGCACACGTTGCCATGATAATTCGCTGATGTGCACAAGTCCGTCTACTCCACCGATATCGACAAAAGCGCCGAAATTGGTAAGATTGCGGACAACGCCCTGATATACTTCACCAACTTCCATGGTATCCCATATTTCACGCGCTTTATCACGACGTTCACGCTGCAAGAGTGAGCGACGTGACCCTGAAACACGCAAGCGTCTACGATTTGGATCAAATTGGGTAACTAAGATATCGAAGGTTTTGTCCATGTAGGGCTCAAGGTCTTCAACTCTGCTGAGTTCCATCTGAGTGCGATGAATGTAGATGTTGATGCTGCCATAAGCTGCAATAACACCATCCCTGACAATTTTAACCACTTTTACTGTTACAGGTACTTTTTCTTCAAATGCTGCTTCTACTTGTTCCTTGTGTTTGACAAAGTCAACACGCGCCTTTGATAAATTAATTTCTTTGCCCATGTCTGAGCTACGGATATTCCGCACATAGACATCAAGTTCCATGTGTTCTTGACACGCTTGTTCCAGATCGATATCGGGGTCGGCTTCAAACTCGCGGATCGGTATCCTTCCTTCTGTTTTATCCCTCACGTCGACGTAGACAAATTCATCGTCGTATCGAACTATTCTTCCCTTAACAATACTGCCTTTTTTCAACTCGGGAATACTGTCGATAAATTCTGTGAAGTCCACTTCAGGCTGCTCATCAGGCTGTTCTGGAGTCTCCTCCTGGTTTTCTTCAGTTAGCTGCTCTGTAGTTTGCTCAAGCTCCTCTTCGGGCTGCTCCAGCTCTTCTTCAGGCTGCACTTGCTGCTCTTCGGGCTGCTCTAGCTGATCTTCAATCTGCTCTAGCTGCTCTTCCGGCTGCTCTTGAAGTTCTTCCAGAGGCTGCTCTTCGTTAATCAAGCCTTCTTTTTCCGTCATGTTTTGGATAACCTCCCTGATCATCTCTTCTGGTGTTGAGGCTCCGGCTGTTATGCCTATCCTCTCTGAACTCAAAGCCTTCTCATATACGTCAGAAGGAATTTGGTCCGGCCTATCAATCCAATATGTGTTTTCACAATGTTCACAACATATCTCATACAGTTTAGCAGTATTTGAACTGTTGCGACCGCCTAATACAATCATAAGATCAGAATTTGCAGCAAGTGAAGACGCATCCGACTGCCTACGATCAGTCGTGACACATATTGTATCAAAAATCTCACAATTAGCAATTTTTTTCTGCAAAATTTCACAAATCTCACGCCATTTGTCAACAGAAAAGGTTGTTTGTGAGACTATAATCCATTTTTTGCCGGAAAATTCATGTTTTTCAGCATCTTTAGCGTTTTCAATAATAATTACTTCAGCTTCGCCTGCATAGCCGACTACTCCCTGTACCTCAGGGTGATCCCCGGTTCCGGTAATAATGATACCGCTTCCTTCAGCTGCAGCATCTCTGACAATTCTCTGAATTTTCTTCACAAAGGGACAGGTTTCATCGATTATGATGCAGGAACGTTCGATCAGAGCTCCCTCAACTTCAGGTGAAATGCCATGGGCCCGAACCAGAACACGTGAACCTTTCTCAATCTCATCGACAGTATCTGCCAGAATAACGCCACGTCCAAGCAAATCATCAACAACTGTTTCGTTGTGAACAATGGCTCCAAGCATGAAAAGAGGGGTATTGTCGTCTTGCGCAGCGGCTTTAACTGCAGATTTGACAGCAAGATTTACGCCGGGACAAAAACCGGCGTTATCAGAAACTATAATCTTCTTCTTGCTAATGTCTTTCTGATTAATTTTCTAAGTCCGCTTCATTGCTAATTTCTTCTTTATTCTCCCACAAATTATGCTCATCGTCCAGCACAGTAACTTCAACCGTTTCCCACATCGTCCGCTTACACTTCTCGGCTTCAGGGTTAAAATATTCTTCACCGCCCATATTGTAAATACGCCGCATCAGTTCATTAGAAATATCTAACCCGATTTCTTTATTTAACTTCTTCCCTTCCCGCAAGCTAAGGAGAACGGTCGGACCGATAACAACCCTTGGCCTGCTGAAGAGATGCTTCTTACCGGTGACTGAGCATAACTGAATAGGAATTCCTCTTTTGATGGCCAGCTGGACCGTGGTAGACTTTGGCGGTTTAGCAACTGCATTTCCTCCCTCAGTAACTCCACCTTCAATGAAAATACCGACTATGTGCTCATTTTTTAACTCGTTAATGATTCGTTTGGCTGCCTGAATATCGTTTGCTTCCCGATCAATGGGAAACATATCAAAACTTAGCAAGAAAAAAGTTACAAGCGGGATACTGAATAAGGATTCTTTGGCCAGCCAATGCAAATGCTTAGAACGATAAAATATATAAATAAAAGCGGGATCCAGGATGCTGTTATGATTGCTGAGCAACATTAACGGTCCTTTTCGCCTCTTGGTATTACCGGAGATAATAACCCGGGGCAAAAATACAATAAACAGGATCGGTATAGCGATAAACAAAAAGATAGCGCGTCTGACAGGGTGCTTTGAATCCGGTATATGGTTGTTTGACTTAGGGCTTTCAGTCTCTTTTCGGAACATTTAAATTCTCATTCATCTTCTTCTTAACTGCTTCCAGCATTTCTTCAACTAATTCGTCGATGGAGCGTTCACTAGTATCTATATAGATAGCATCATCTGCTTGTTTTGTCGGAGCAAGTGCACGGTTGCTGTCATTGAAATCACGTTGTTTCATTTCCAGCAATACATCTTCATAATTGCCGCTTTCACCCTTTTGCAACATTTCCTCATAGCGTCTCTTTGCTCTAACTTCGGGACGTGCTGTAACAAAAAATTTCACAGTTGCATTTGGCAGTACGTAGGTCCCTATATCGCGACCATCCAGAACTAAAGATTGACGTTCTGCCAGCGCCCGCTGAAGATCTACACAATATTGGCGACAAACACTAAGTGCGCTGATATCGGAAGCCGCCTGGGACACAGCAGGAGTTCTAATATCTTGGGTATATTCTATGCCGTCAACAAAAGTACGTTGTCCATCAGAAGCAAGTTCTACATCAAGATCCGTATCTTCCAGCATCTGCCTTATTTCTGTCTCATCTGACAGGTCCAGACCCAGCCTGAGCGCTTTTAATCCCAATGCACGATACATTGCTCCCGTATCTAAAAACAAGACGGAGAGTCTTGATGCCAGTTCTCTGGCCAGAGTGCTCTTACCTGCAGCGGATGGCCCATCTATTGCAATAACAACAGTTTCACTCAAGTCACTATCCTCCGAACTTTCGTGTTCAACGTTTGAATTCTCTTCAGCCAGTTCATTCAGTTTTCGCTCAGTGTCCTCATTCGTGTACTCACCTGCTTCATCGTACATGAGCAGGTCTACTGCTTCCAGGTCCTGAGTAGATTTAAGCCCGAAGTCCGCCAGAAACTGCTCGCTTACATAGAGCAATCCGGGTCTGCCCGGGACATCCAGAGTTCCTCTTTGTTCAACCAAACCACGTTCTATCAGACGCGTGACAATGCTGTCACTGTTTACACCACGTACCATTTCAATTTCCGATCTGGTAACCGGTTCACTATAAGCAATAACCGCCAGCACTTCATATGATGCCTGTGAAAGATCCTGTCTGTTCTTCGGATCATATAAAAGAGATAAAGCCTCACCATGCTCCGGTTTTGTTGATAAAGCGACTTTATCCTTGATTTCACTTAAACGCAAACCCGACAATACATCAATCTGATAACGCCGCTTTAACTGATCCAGCAGTAAATCCAGTCTATTAATACTTAGATCCATCAGCTCTGCAAGTTTAGTTTTTTCAATCGGATCACCCGCAGCAAATAAGAATGCTTCTAACAGCGCCATGGCTTCAACATCACTCAACACAGTGTTTACCCCTTAGCTTCTATATAAATCGGAGCAAAGACGGATCTTTGCTTAGCAGTAATCTGATTCCGCCGCAACAATTCCAAAACAGCAAGAAAGCCTGCTATGCGTGTCTCTTTGGACTGCTCAGGCGGAAAAAGTTCATAAAAGAAAAAGCGAGGTTTTTCATTCAGCTTATCCATGAGTTCATTCATACAGGTCTTAACTGAAATTCTCTCCCGCTGCAATATTTGCTGCATCGTACTTTTACTGGACTGAAAGCGCGCTGAATTGCGGATAACAATTCTTTCAACAGCTTCGGCAAAACTGTCAATGCTCAATTTTTGTCGTTTTATTTCTTTATCAATTCCAAGACGTTGGGGCAATTCTTCAGGTTTATAATAAGTCAGAGCATAGATTTCGCGCCGCTCCTTTAACTGCATGGCAATCATGCGACAGCGTCTGTAACGAAGGAGTTGAAAGATCAGTTCACTGCTAGGATCAAACTCAGCCTCTGCATCAGGGTCAGTTTTGTAAGAAGGCAGAAGCAGGCTGGATTTGATCTGAATCAGCGTAGCTGCCATGAGAAGAAAGGAACTAACGAGATCCATGTCAAAAAAAGGCATTCTCTTGATTATGTCTAAATACTGATCCGTAATTGAAGCGACGGAAACTTTGTCCAGTGCAACATTGCCACGCTCTAAGAGATGGTCCAGAAGGGCCAGCGGGCTCTCAAATGAGTCCACATTTATAGACTGCTCCCTGCTTTCTGTTTCTAGCATCTCATTCGACATAATAACCGTTTTAAAAAACCATAGGCGGCAAGCCCAGCGCGACCTGAATCTGTTGGAAGATCCAGCTGATAGGTTGTCTAATTACGAAATCAAAAGGAAGCAGAATCCAGTTTAAAACTGTGGAAAGTGCCCCACGGAAAAATACAACTATCACAATGAAGACCATTCCGATGATTCTCTCCTGCTGCATAACCTTATAATAAATATTCTGAGGCAAGAGGGCGCCGAATATCTTGTAGCCATCCAGGGGTGGCACCGGTAGCAGATTGAATACGGCAAGCCACATATTGACCACGTATAGATTCACAAACAATTGCAAAAACACCAAGACAACAGAACTGCCGGTCCATCCGAAACCAATGGCTGCCGTATAAATAAGACAATAGAGAAACCAGGAGATTGTACCTAAAATAATATTGGATAAGGGTCCCCATAAGCTTGTGTAAACAATACCCTGACGAGTCGATTTTGCTTCAGTAAAGCGTGCCGGATTAATCGGAACAGGTTTGGCATAGCCAATACCCAAAACTAAAAACATTAAGAATCCAAGCGGATCTATATGTTTTAGCGGATTTAAAGTCAGTCGTCCGCTTAAGGCCGCAGTATCATCACCCATGCGGAATGCGGCGTAGGCATGCGACGCTTCGTGTACTGAAATCGACAGGCTTAGGACCAGAATCGTTATCAGTAAGTTAATAAGATCAATTCCACCAAATATATTTAACAGATTATTACTTCCTTTCGCTTTAACGGGTAAATTATAGCATAGCAATTCCGACACAAAACAATCACAGAAAGCTCAAAAGTTTTAGTTAGGGTTCTGCCAGATAAAACTCAAAACCATCTGTACTTATCAGCTCGCCTTCAACAGTGATAAACAGGGCTTCAACATTGTCAAAAGCAGACATAAAAGACTCTATTTCTTCAACAGGAACAAGAAATAATGCAGTTGACAGTGTGTCCCCCAAACTGCCATCCGGGCTGACTACGGTCACAGACCTGTGAACATTCCCCGGGTAAAGTGTCGCAGGATCGATAATATGATGATAATCTATCCCTTCGTAGTGGTAAGTGCGCTCGTAAGACCCGGACGTTGTCACAGTCATATCCTGAACAGATAGAATTTCGACAATACTGTTTTCCTGATCCGGATAGGGGTTCTTAACTCCCACTGTCCACTTACCGTTCTTTAAAATGTTTATTCCGCCCGCGTAAATATTACCGCCCAAATCAAGTAAAAAATTCTCTGCGCCGGCCAATTTTAAATCTTTGACCAAAAGATCCAAAGCATATCCTTTGGCGATCGCGCCGACATCCACAGAAGCTTTCGAGTCTCTGATAAATGCGGTACCGGCAGCATGATCAAGTATTAGATCATTTATATCACAATGAGCGGCTGCCTCTTTCAGAAGATCACCTGCAGGAATACGGGCATCATCAGGATTTGCCAGAGAATGCTGGCGTGCTTCGTGCCATAAAGAAGTAACAGCGCCAAACATAATATTAACCTTGCCTCCGGTCTGCTCTTCCGCTTCAATACCTAGCTCCAACAATTTAATTGTCTCTTCATCCAGAGCGACCGCTGCAATTCCCGCTTGATCATTGAGATCTTTTAAGTTATTTAAGTTCCCTTCAGAATCATCAAAAATATTAAATTTCTGATCAATCTCGTCCAGGCGCTGCTCCAGCATCGAACGCCATCCCTCAAACTCCTTATCATCATCAGTGTAAACAATCAGCCTGCTTACTGTATCAAGATATTTTGTAAAAATAGCTTCCTGTCTCTTCGGAAGCTTATCTGCCGGTGCACAGGAAAAGGAAAAGACTGTCAGAGGAATCAACATTATAGCGAGCAAAATTTGTGTCGAGTACTTGAGCCATGATTCCATTGGCCGCTGCACCGCTTTTAGAATCAAGGATGAAATTGTACCGGTGGCTAAAGCCAGGACTAACAGTAAACCCACAATGTAGGTCCATGAAACCGGAACTGCACTGATTAGAAGGAAAATCAGAAATTGGCCAAAATTATGAAACAAAGCACCTGTCACTGATAAAACCAGCAAGGGTACTTTCTTCCGTGATGCTTTCAATAAAACAATCATCGCCAGCAGGGACAGTAAACTGCCGCTTAATGATGTCATGCCTGCCAAAAGGCCGCGGGTTGAGAAAACATATAGACTCTTTCCCACTGTTACAAAAGCAGCACTGGAGTAAGGAAGATAAAGCAGGGCAGCCATAACCGCAACGTTAGCCAATCCATAGCGCATGGGTATAGGCGTTGGCAGAGCCGGCAGCAATGACTCAAAAATACTCAGAGCCAAAGCCATGGCCAGAAACAGAGCGGTAATAACTAATTGCCGTGTTTTTGTTCTTGTATTGACTTTTGAACCGGATCTAGGCAACGGCATCCACTCCTTCAGCTTCTGTTATTCCCTGAAGCACAATTACAAAATTATTGGGCAGGCAGGCAGCGAACTGACCTGCAACTCTTAGTTTCCCTGTATTTACACAGACTTGATCGGGACAATCAGAACGCACGATAGCTATTGACCGATTCGACCATTGTTGAATTTCTATCGCAGGAATCTGATCATACGAAAAGACTCGGGCCGTCCCCTCCTCCAGAACGAAGCGATCAATCACCACACCCTCGTGATATATAAGCACCTCAATTCCGTCTGAAGAATTCATTAAGGTCGGAATCAGCAACAAAGCCATTGCTGCCAGCGCTATTATTCCTAATAGAATAAAATCACGCGGTCGAGCCCATGGGCGCTGTCCGCGTGATTTATCACTTCTTATCTCATTGTTCATTAATTATCTTACTTACTTTATATATCGTCAAACAAAAGAGCAATGAGCCGGTCAGTCGAGCCTTAAGGATCAACTGTCTCTGCTATAGTCTCCTCCGACGTCGTTTCTACAGGTTCTACTGATGTTGGATCTGTTGTTGGGTCTATTGTGACCGTTGGATCTGTTGGCGGCTCTGTCGGAGGCTCGGTTACAGTCGTCTCTTCAACCTTAGCTTCAACAATTAAGGTAAACTTCAGTGTGGAATTACCTACGCTGTTACTTACTTTTAGGCTGAACTCGTATTTTCCCGGTGCTAATCCTGCAGCTATATCAATCTTTTTACTCGTGTTATTCCAGACAATCTTCTTGCTGTCCGGATTATTTGTAATGCTGATTTCAGGTGAAGGATTACCGGTGACTGTATAGGCGCCGGTAGATGTCTTCTTGTAACCCTCAGCTAGCGTCAGGGTCTTGTCACCACTTATAGTCGGTGCTCTGAGTAGTCCCAAATAAGGGTTATCCTGATGCCAGTCAGTCGGATCCCAGCCAAGTCTGCTGGATAAGCTGTATGGACTGCTGGTTTGGACTCCGGGAACAGATTGTGGTGTCGGCCAGGAATAACCCGAACTATTCGTTAAAACATAAAGAGGCATGCCGGGATAAGCGTAGCCCTGAACCTTGACTGCATCACGAACGCTCAGACGGATACACCCACCTGTTGTTTTATATCTTCCTAAAGCGTACATGCCGCCGATCCAGCATTCGTTGTACTTTGGCCCTGTGGTACTGCTGTACTCGTAGGGAACAGAATGAAAAAAGTAATCTCCAAATATTTGCGTAGGATAACGAACATAGCAGTCACCCAATAAAGAAAACTTCATGTAAGCCGGCCTGTAGGCAGTAATTCTCATGGGCCTGCCCTCAGGAGCTTTTGGAGTTGTGTTGTTATATCCGGTGGAACAATAAAAAGCCTCTATCGGTATTTCCTGATTGGCTTCATCCAATCCATAAATAACGGTAACTTGTACATCTTCAAATACACGTATGGAGTGAGCTTTTCCAACTTTGCCAACAGGCTTGGCAGCGACATTCGGAGCTATAGTTGTTGTTGTCGAAGTTTTGCTCGTATCTGTAAGAGATGCCACTGTGCTACCAGTGCCGCGTCTGCTTTTGGATGGAAGAGTAGCCTCATTAATGACATGTCGCGAAGAAAACGGCTCACCATGAGACGTAGTATCAGTAGCAGTTACTGCCGAATCGGCTTCACTTGATGTAGAAGTCGAGCTGGTATTTGATCTTTCCGATTCACCGGTACTGGGATCGGAGGGTGTAAAGTTCTGCATATTAGGAACGCAGGCCAAGAGCATAGACGCCAGCAATAAAAGCATAGCAATCGAGGAAAATTTCCGCAAAATTCCTTTTAGTTTTATGTTTTTAAATTTAGTCAAAATAAACTCCCGGCAAAGATGCATACAAATGTATCTATACTATACATCTTCTAATTTTATTTTCTAAAGCCTATCATATCAAATATTGTTCATTTGTAGTACATGATACAGAATCAATAGCCCGTATTCTCACAAAAAATCTACTTTTTATTAATAAATTTACACTATTGCTATGTTATATTTAATGTAATTTGCTCTCAGCCACACCCATATAAATGAGATGCAAAACGAAAGTAGATTATGCCTAGGATTTCGAAGAGGACAAATACAAATAGCAGAACTGCTTCTGCAACTTATCGCAGCAAATTCCGCTATCGTTTTTCTTTTTCTTTTCTCAAAGTGTTTATCTTCCCGATAATCTGGATCCTGTTCAATTACAAAGCTTATCGATATGATGCACCGAAAAACGAGAACTATTTAATCCTGTCGAATCATACAGGTTCTCTGGATCCATTGATGCTGGCAATGAGCTTCAACAGACCGATTTTTTTCGTCGCATCCGATCATTTATTTCGTTTGGGCATCGTCAGCAAGATAATCGATTTTCTTGTTGCGCCTATTCCCATCATCAAGTCTCAACAGGATCTGCAGGCCCTGCGGGACATCAGTTTAGAACTGGCAACAGGAAATACAGTTGCCCTGTTTCCCAGTGGCAGTCGTTCTGTCAGCGGGCCGGAACAACCCATTCCCCGAGCTACCGGAAAATTACTCAAAATTCTGAAAGTACCGGTATTGCTCTACCGCCTCGAGGGTGGTTATCTGACTTCGCCGCGTTGGGCCAGATCTCATCGCCGCGGCAAAATGAGCGGAAGGGTTATTTACAAGCTCACAGCTGATGATATCGAAAGGTATACAGTTGAAGAGTTGGATGAGATAATGCATGAGTATTTGGATGCTAACCCATACGCCGGCAAAGAAAAGAATACCATCAGCTATCTGGGTCGAAACTATGCTCAATATTTGGAACGCATCTTTTGGAAGTGCCCTACCTGTTTAAGACTGAAAACTTTGAAATCCAGAAAAGACATCGTCTTTTGTGATTGTGGTTTTCGTCTGCGTTACAATTCCAAAGGTTACTTCGAAGCCGCCGGAGATACAGCCGGTGATCAGTCTCACGCTGAAAGATTCCCTCATGTGGATAGTTTTTATCAGTGGCAACTGAATGAATTAAAGGACGACTTCACTGCTAAAAAGCTGGCAGCAATGGATTTGCGTCAATCTATTTTTTCCGATGATGACGAGACACTGATACTAACCTCTAAGGCCAGCAAGAACCAGCAAGTACTTAAAGGCTCCGTGGCTCTTTATCCCGATCGACTGGAATATCTTGATTCCCTGAGTGGAGCCCGTTTTCGCTTTCCATTGACACAAATCTATGATGTTGATTGTATCGGCCCTCAAAGATTACAGTTTGCAGATGCACGTGACCAGTTAGTTTATGAGAGTTATAACGAGAAGCCCCGCTCCGCTTATAAATATATAGAAACAATCAAACAAATTAAGTCGCAGCTTTCATCGAATAGATGAGTATAATTGAATAAGCTGTTTATAAATAGTTGATACGGATTTTAGTTTTATTTTTTTGAGGTTGACGTTCAGGAGGATAGTATGGATTTTTCATCGGCGAATAAAGAGCTATGGGGTTTTATTCTAACCAGTGGCGTTTTAGCAATTCTGTTACTTCTTGGCAACTTGTTGCGCAGGAAAACCAGATTTTTCCGAAATGCCTTGGCTCCCACATCTGTTATTGCAGGATTCATAGGACTAATAGTAAATGAAACCGGACTGATTTCACTTAATATCGATTTACTACAGATGTTCACCTATCACGGTCTTGCTATCGGCTTTATCGCCCTTAGTCTCAGAGTTCCGCAATTGCAGGATCTGAAGAAACAAAAGGGAGACGGATTATATAACAGTGTCAACTCAGGTATGCTGATTGTCTCCAACTACCTCATGCAGGGGGCACTTGGTTTAATTATCACAATTATTGCTTCTTTTACTTTTGCACCCGGTTTTTTCAAAGCATCAGGAATACTCCTGCCTATGGGCTATGGTCAGGGTCCGGGCCAGGGCAACAATATCGGTGCAATGTATGAATCTTACGGTTTTGCCGGCGGACAAAGCTTCGGTCTGGCCATAGCCAGCATTGGATTCGTCTGGGCCAGTATTGGCGGCATAGCCTATCTTTATTATCTCAAGAAAAAAAATAAGCTGCCGGCCACAGCAATAAGACACAGCAAGGAGCAGGTAGAGGTTGTTTTTGAAGACGACAACGAGGTTCCTCTCTCTGAACCTGTTGATCGCCTGACCTTGCAAGTTGCTCTGATAGCGCTGGTTTACCTCATAACCTATGGCCTGATTTACGGCCTGTTATGGGTTCTTGGAAACTTCCCCTCCTTGTCAGGTTTAGTAGATACTCTCAGTCCTCTGCTTTGGGGATTTAACTTCCTCATCGGTTCAGTCATTGCTTTGTTAATGCGTGGCTCTCTGAAGAAATTCCGGGAAAAAGGTCTGATGTCTCACCAGTATCCTAATACATATTTGTTGAATCGCATCTCAGGCTTTGCCTTTGATGTAATGGTCGTCGGTGCTATTTCCACCATTTCTATTGAAGATCTAAAGGGAAATTGGCCGGTATTTCTAATTATGTCAACATTGGGCGGAGTAGCAACTTTGTTCTACAATATCAAAATGTCAAAAATTGTTTATCCGGATTATCCGGTAGCAGGTATGATGGGCATGTATGGCATGATGACAGGCACTGCCAGTACCGGTATCATGCTACTACGCGAAGTTGATCCGCTCTTTCACACCCCTATGTCAATGAATCTGGTTACGGGAAGCAGCACCGCCATTATCTTTGCCGCACCTATATTGCTGTTTGTTGGCTTGGCTGCTCAATCTGAATTGCTGCTTTATGTAACCTTGGGATCCATCTTTGTTTACTGGGCAATCCTGCATTTCGGTCTCAGATATCGGACACGAAAGCATGCCTTGAAGCATAAGAATGCTGTAGATTCAGGAGAGATACAAGACTAGTATCGCCAAACGTGTATAATAAGCTTTGCCAACTTGCCGTATACGAGCAAATTGCAAAAGAGGAGACCTATGTTTTTTAACAAACGTAAAGATGGGAAGCTGGTTAAAGGCGGCGATCCCATGATCCACATCATGCCGTATGTGATGCGTGGCCGTAATGAATCCGCGGTCTATTACGGAAAATCATTTTGTGTGGAAAATATTCAGGAATATATTCGCGAGAAACGTCGTGAAGGCAAACGAATAACCCTGTTCAATGTAATAGTTTCTGCACTTCTTCATACGGTCTACCGCAGGCCGCACCTAAATCGCTTTGTCGCAGGACGTAAGCTCTATCAGCGCAATACTATGGATGTTTTATATGTTGTTAAAACATTGATGACAGATGAGGGTGTTGAATCTGTTGCAAAAATCACCAGCGATGGCCACGATACACTTGAAGATGTGACCAGGATGATGAGTGAACATATCGGCTACATCAAAGACGGCCAGGAAAAAGGCGATGACCGCCTAATAGAATTTGCAACCAAAATGCCCAGGTTCCTGATTCGTTTCGTCCTATGGATTATACGGATATTGGATTTCCATGGTTTAATGCCCAAGGTATTGATGGATAATATTCCGCTTTATTCCTCGGTTTTCATCTCTCATATGGGAAGTCTCGGAGCCGAAGCACCATTTCATCATCTTTACGAATTTGGAACTACATCTATCTTCTGTACTATCGGCAAGATTTATAAGAAGCCATACCAGAATGTTGCCAGCGGAGAACTGGAGTGGAAGAAAACTATAGATATCAGCATCAGCATTGATGAGCGTATTTGCGACGGTTTTTATCTGATTAAAAGTCTGCGACTTTTTGAGACCTATATCGATGATCCCCATCTGCTGGAACACAGTCCCATAGAATTAGACCTGGAACACAAACAGAAGTTGCGCCAATATAAGCAATATGATGGAGATTCAGAATCTTTCCTGGAAGATTACTGGGAAAAAATGATGGCTGAAGCAGACGGAAACAAGGGTGCTGATCACTCAGACGAAAACTTGTAAGCTCCTTCTTCTCCTCTGAGCAGACGTCTGCCACCTTCATACAATGCCTCCATCTCAAGTTCTCCGGCAAACACGTAAAGCGGTGCGATGAACTCAACCCGCTTTCTTACTTCTTCAGTGATATATCTTGAATTTGCCAGACCCCCGGTTAGAATTATTGCGCGCACATTCCCACTGACAACAGGCGCCAATGATCCGATAGATTTTGCTATCTGATAAGCCATGGCCCTATATACCAAACCGGCTTCTTCGTCTCCTTCGCGCATGCGTCTTTCTACCTCGGTCGCATCATTTGTCTCAAGATAGGATATCAGGCCTCCCCGTCCGACCTCATAGCTGTATAAACCGTCCGAGCCTTCTTCCCGTGCTATTTCAGAAGCATTGTATATCGGCAGGCCACCGGCTCTTTCAGGAGAGAAAGCCCCTTCATCCGCTGCTATAACATCTATAAATGTACCTTTGGCTTGAATATTCATTGAAAAACCGCCACCCAAATGTGCGAGAATGACGTTTTCTTCCATAAGATCGAAACCTTCCTGAGCTGCAATCCTCCGGGCAACTGCTCTCGTGTTCAACACATGTGTAAAACTTCTGCGGTTATGGCCCTTTACACCTGACAGGCGAGCTTCGGGTAAGAGTTCGTCTACAGAAATTGAATCATAAATGTAGGCAGGTACCCCCCCTCCGTCCTTAGATATATGTAGAGCAATGCCCGCTCCCATATTGGATGCATGCTCCTGAACCGGACTAAACAAGAGCGTATCTACCAGAAATTGATCTATCTGGTATGCTCCGTGACGTACCGGCGGTAAAATACCGCCACGAGAGACAATAATGTCCAGTTCATCTGCCTGCAAATCATTTTCTTCAAAAAATGTACGGACTGCTTCGGTTCTCATCTCCAGCTGATCGTTTATTCTCTTAAACTGTGATAATAACTTGCTGTCATGGAGAATCTTCTTTTCACACAGGCAGCTATTTTCATCATATAAAGCGACTTTGGTCGATGTAGAACCCGGGTTAATAACAAATATCCTCATCTTAATTCCTTCTCATCCGAAGTCTGAGCCAGAACAACTGCTAAAGCTATCGTGTTCATCTTTTCTTTGGTCGAGGCACTGCGGGAGATCAATAATATCGGTACCCGTGCACCCACAATCAGGCCTGCCATTTCCCCGCCACCACCGTAAACAAGCGCCTTGGCTAACAAATTTCCGGAAACAAGGTCAGGCACTAGGAGCACATCCGCATCACCCGCAACAGGACTTTCATATCCTTTGACTTCAGCAGCACCGGGCATATAAGCCAAATCAAAGGATATCGGGCCTTCAACGATGCAGTTTCCATACTTTCCCTTTGCAGCCTGTTCCTTCAGGTAGGCCGCGTCCGTTGTTTCTCTAAGCTTATGATTGACCTTTTCTGCTGCAGCGAGCACTGCAATTTTGGGCTCCTGAAGACCCAGCCTATGTGAGTAACTTACAGCATGTTGTAATATTTCTTCCTTTTCTTCCAAGCTGGGATAAGGAATCATGCCTCCGTCAGTAACAATAAACAGTTTATGATAGCTGGGCATCTCCAGCCAGGCTAAATGAGTTAAAAGCTTGCCTTCAGTCAAGCCGCTGTCCTTTTGTAAAACAGCACGTAGCAGGACCGAGCTGTCAAGATTTCCCTTCATCAGCATGTGGCATTCAGATGCCGAACATGCAGCGACGGCGTATTCAGCCGCCTCTTCAACAGAATCGAGAACATAATAAGAAAACCGGGAACTCCTGACCTTATCCAAAACGTACGGCTCAGTGGCGGTGGTCATAAAAAACGCCGCAGAAGCCAATCCCAGATCCACAGCTTCTTCAACTGCAGCCAAACTGTGTCTGTCAGGCGCAACTACAGCAATACGGGGAACGATCCGGAGCATCTGTGCCCGTTTGTAGATTTCTTCGAATTTGTCCATATTTACTCCTCAACCTTTTGATCATTATCACAATCAATATCTTAATAATATAGTACAATTAGCACAAATGTCACATAAGAATTGTGCTATAAAAGCGAAATAAATTCTCATGAGATAGCTATATGTTAAAATGCTTAGAAACATATTGAGCACTAGTTTATCAATAAGAATGGAGGTTATAAATGAGCGTTGGGAAAAACATCAAAAGAGTTGACGCTTTTGATAAAGTAACGGGCAGAGCGCAATACACGGCCGATCTGGTCGATGAAAAAGCACTGATAGCTAAAGTACTCCCTTCAACAATTGCCCATGGCCGGGTGATAAGCATAGACACTTCTGAGGCCGAGAAAGTTAAGGGTGTTGTGAAGATCGTAACTTGTTTCGAAGTTCCGAAGGTACAATTCCCTACCGCAGGCCACCCATGGACAACAGATCCGGAACATCAGGACGTTGCTGACCGTTTGCTTTTAAATGAGCATGTTCGCTATTACGGTGATGAGATTGCTCTGGTTATAGCAGAAGATGAAATTTCAGCCAAACATGCTTTGCAAAAAATTAAAGTCGAATATGAGGAGTATCCTATCCTTCTTGATCCTCTGGAGAGCATTAAGGAAGGAGCTCCTCTCCTGCACGAGGATATTTCTCCTAACAATATTTTGGCATCCTCAAGTGTCCGTCACGGCAACTATGAAGAAGCCATTAAAGAAGAGGGACTGACAAAGGTAGAGGGCTGGTATCACCTGCCGACAGTCCAGCACGCCCACATTGAACCTAATGTTTGCTATGCCTATATGGAGAAGGAGCGGGTCACAGTTGTAACTTCCACACAGATACCGCATATTGTCAGACGCGTAGTCGGACAGGCAAACTGCCTGCCCTGGGGCGACGTTCGAATTGTCAAGCCCTATATAGGCGGAGGTTTCGGCAATAAACAGGACGCATTGTGGGAGCCCCTATGCGCCTTTGCTTCGCTCAGCGTAGGAGGGCGTCTGGTTTTTCTGGACACGACAAGGGAAGAGACCTTTGTAAACAACCGTGTTCGTCATGCCATGCATGCACACATTATTTCCTGGGTGCGCCCTGACGGCAAAATTGCTGCCAGAAAGCTGAAGTTTTATTCTGATCAGGGAGCTTATGCTTCGCACGGCCACTCAATTGCTGGCAAAGCTATGGGTTCAGTAAATCAGATTTACCCCTGCAAAAACTTTGAAGCTGACTGCTACACTGTCTATACAAACAAAACAGTTGCCGGTGCCATGCGTGCTTATGGTATGCCACAGGCTACTTTCTTTACTGAAGCTCACACCGAAGATATCTGCAAACAAATGAATCTGGATTCTGTTGAATTCAGACGCAAGAACTCAATGCCCAAAGGCTTCGTAGATAGCTTCTCCAAAAATGAAAACTATTATGATACCTACAATCTCTTAATCGACAAAGTCATGGAAATGACTGATTATGAAGAGAAACGCAAGCTATACGACCAGCCTCAGGAAGGCCCGGTCCGCCGAGGTATCGGCATGTCTCTTTTCTGGTACAACACTGCAGTCTGGCCAATATCCGTTGAGACTTCAGCCTGTCGCATGGTTTTGAATCAGGATGGTTCAATTCAGTTGCAAATGGGTGAAACAGAGATCGGTCAGGGTGCTGACACTGTCTTCTCTCAAATGGCAGCAGCAGCAGTCGGTATTCCGGTCGAAGACGTCAATATTGTCTCCACACAGGATACCGACATAACGCCATTCGGACTGGGAGCCTATGGTTCACGGCAGACATACGTGGCAGGTTTTTCCATAAAACAAACCGGAACTATCCTTAAGGAGCGCATCCTGGAAAATGCACACCGTTATATACGCATGCCGGTCGATGTCCTGGATTTAGTTGATGGTAAAGTTGTTCGCAAAGGCGATGGCCGGGTTCTGATGAGCTTGTGCGATCTGGCATTAAGTGTTTTGTACTGCCATGAGCAGGGTAATCACATTACGGCAGAAAGTACCTATCAGGTAAAAAGCAACGCCTACTCCTTTGGCGTCTCTGTCGCCGAAGTCGAAGTTGATATTCCCCTGTGTAAGGTAGAAATCTTAGATATCTGTAATGTTCATGACGCCGGTAATTTAATCAATCCTCAGACTTCTGAGGCCCAGGTTCATGGCGGCATGAGCATGAGTATCGGTTACGGTCTCTATGAACAACTGCTCTATGACGAAAAGACAGGTCGTGTTTTGAACGACAACCTCTTAGACTATAAGCTCAGCACATTCATGGACCATCCGGATATGAAGGTCGCCTTCATAGAAAATCCTGAGCCGACCAGTCCTTTCGGTACCAGAGCACTTGGAGAACCGCCGGCCTGTTCACCTGCTGTTGCCATCCGCAATGGTATTCTGCAGGCGACGGGAGTATCCTTCAACACACTCCCGGTCACACCTCAGAGACTGTATGAAGGATTCGCTGAAGCAGGTTTGCTTGAATCCGATTCCGAGATAAGTGCCAGACGTGAGCATTATGAAAAAACCAGAGACGAGTTAAACAAACTGTCTCAGGAAACAGCGTAGGAGGATGCAATGAAGTACGATATTAAAAAGCTTTATGAAGCTGCTTCGCTGGATGAAGCGATCAGCCTACTAGACGAGCATCCTGAGGCAAAGATCATTGCCGGCGGCTCTGACATTCTTATCAGTGTTCGCGGAGGCGAACTGGCCGGATGCACTTTAGTAAGCATCTATGGTCTGGATGATTTGCGGGGTGTAACAGTTGAAGAAGACGGAACAATCCGCATAGGATCACTGACCAGCTTCACCAACATCGCCCGCAACGAAATAATTAAGAAGCACTTGCCCTATTTGGGCGAAGCTGCAGCTTCTGTAGGCGGTCCCCAGGTTCGCAACATCGGCACAATTGGCGGCAACACCTGTAATGGTGTAACTTCCGCTGACACTGCCTCTACCCTTCTGGCACTCGATGCCATCATAGAAGTTAAGGGTAAAGAAGGCTATCGCCGGATCATGATGAAGGACTGGTATATTAAATCCAAACTCGTTGATCTGAAACCTACGGAAGTCCAAACAGCAATACTGATACCGAAGGAGTCTTATGAAGGCTATTTCGGTAATTACTACAAATACAGCATGCGCCATGCCATGGACATTGCGACTTGTGGCTGTTCCGTCAATGTCAAGCTGTCTGATGACAAGAAAAGTATTGAGGATGTTCGCATCGCCTACGGCGTTGCAGGCCCGGTCCCCTTGCGCGCTAAAACAGCTGAAGATGCGGTCAAAGGCCTTGCTGTTAACCACGAGACCCTTGAACTTTTCTCAGAAAAGGTTAAAGAAGATATTAATCCGCGGACAAGCTGGCGTGCCTCAAAGGAATTTCGCACACATCTGATGACAGAACTGGCACGTAGATGCCTGACAGAATCTATAAGCCGTTCAGGAGGTATTTTTCAATGAGTGACATTCAATATAAAGAACTAAATTTCACAGTCAACGGTAAGGAAAAATCGCTCATGATTGATGTGCGATCTTCCCTTCTTGAAGTCTTGCGTAAGGACCTGCGTTTGCACTCAGTGAAAAAGGGTTGTGAAGTAGGAGAATGCGGTGCCTGTACTGTCTTAATCGATGGCGAACCTTTTGATTCCTGTATTTATATGGCAATTTGGGCTGAGGGTAAAGATATCCTCACTGTTGAAGGTTTAATGGGTGATGACGGATCAATTTCCGATATTCAGCAGGCTTTCATCGATGAGGCTGCGGTTCAGTGCGGCTTTTGCACACCGGGTCTGATTATGACTGCCTACAGTGTTCTGGCCGATGGCAAGCGCTATACCAGAGAAGAGCTGCGTCAAAAACTGGCCGGCAATATGTGTCGCTGCACCGGCTATCATAATATTATTAACGCGGTGGAGAATACGATGTTAAAGCGTATCGAAGCGGCGGAGGCACAAAACAGCTAAAGAAAACAGAATAGCAGTAATTTTAAAAGGGACTGTCTCGTCTGAGGCAGTCCCTTCTTATATTTTTTGAATTGCTTAGATTAAGCCTGGACCAAGGTTTCTCCCTCCGATAAGATGAAAGTGAATGTGCATCACAGTCTGCCCGCCCTCTTCACCGCAGTTGTTAATCAGGCGAAAGCCAGTCTCCTCAACACCAAGCTCCTCAGCGACCTTAGGCAAAGCAGCCATTAATTGGTTTAAGTCCGCCAGACCTGCTTCTGAAGAAGAAATGTCCAATATATTTTCATAGTGTTTCTTCGGCACAACTAGCGTATGTACCGGGGCTACCGGATTAACATCCTCAAAGGCAAGAATGCTTTCATTTTCAAAAATCTTTTTCGATGGTATTTCGCCACTTACAATTTTACAAAATATACAGTCCTGTGACATTTTCTACTCCTTCACAAAATATTAGTTTAATTATTGTCCGGCAAGTTCTTCTAATCTTTTACGAGCAGAAGTGAAAGCTTCCGATATTTTATTCGGATCATTCCCGCCGCCCTGAGCCATATCCGGCCTGCCTCCACCCTTGCCGCCGCTGATGGTGGCCGCAAGACGAATGAGTTCGCCGGCCTTGACGCCGGAAGCTATCGCAGCTTTTCCGGCCATAGCCAGCCAGATAATCTTATCAGTACCAAGTTTAGAGGCTATTAAGACAACAGCTTTATCCCCCAGATGATCACGCATACGATCGCCGGCGGCGCGTATAGCGTCAGCCTCGAAATCTTCAACTTCAGCAAAGATATAATCGAAATTGCCGATGTTCTCTTTCTTATCCAGTAGAGAAACAACTACTTTCTGCTGTTCTTCCTGCTGTTGTGACACCAGAATCTTATTCAGCTTGGACAGCTGTTCGTCTTTTTCTTCCAGTCGGCTGAATATGTCGCTTACCTGATCAACATGCAGACGACTCAACAGCTGTCTGATGGCAGACCGGGTCAATAAGGCAATGTCATGGGCGGCTTCACCCGTGACAGCTTCGATACGTCTTACTCCGGAAGCTATCCCACCTTCGGATGTAATGAAGAAAAGACCGATTACACCACTTGTGTTCAGGTGTGTACCACCGCAAAGCTCACAAGAGAAATCTCCTATGGTAATAACGCGGACTTCTTCATCGTAGCTTTCGTCAAAGAGTGCCATCGCTCCGGAAGAGCGAGCATCTTCCAGCTTCTTTACCTCAGTTACAACGGGATAATTGTCCAGAATAGCTGTATTGACAATCTCCTCAATCCTATCTTTTTCTTCCGCAGTCAAAGGCTCTTCATGCTGGAAGTCAAAACGAAGTCTGTCAGCAGACACGTATGATCCTTTTTGCACCACATGGTCTCCCAGAACACGGCGTAAGGCTTCATGCAGGAGATGAGTTGCAGTGTGGTTTCGGGCTATGGACAAACGCCTCCTGCGGTCAACGCTGGCTCGTACTTTCATTCCGCTGTTAAAGCTGCCGGAATTGATTTTTACTTTATGCAGGAAAATACCATCAGCAGTTTCCTCTGTATTTAGAACTTCCGCCCTGGATTCACCGGCGCCTGCAGCTGTGAATACTCCCTGGTCACCGACTTGCCCTCCTGCTTCCGCATAGAAGGGTGAAGCTTTCAGGACAAAAATGACCTCATCACCTTCATTGGCCTCATCAACACTCTCCAGCAGGTTACTGTCGCCGGCAGCTTTCAGGATGAATGTAAGGTCCAGTTCAGCTTCGAGTTGATCATAACCGAGGAAATCGGTCTTGCCCAATTCTTTCACTTCATCGGGTACTTGCAGGGCACCCCAGGCTGTAGATACCTTTTCTTGCGTGGCTCGGCGGGCTCTTTCTCTTTGTCCGTCCATTAAACGCTTAAAACGTTCGCGATCGACTTTAAGTGAGCGCTCATTCGCAATTTCATCTGTTAAATCTAAGGGAAATCCGAAAGTGTCATGGAGCTGGAAGGCTATATCACCGGGCAACATATCTTTCATTGCTTTGCGTGCCTTGTCGATTTCTTCGTTCAGGATCTGCATGCCTTGCTGCAAAGTCCGGCCGAAACGCTCCTCTTCCTTCTCCAAAACGCGCAGTATACGGTCTCGATCTTTCAATTCTGGATAATAATCAACAGACTGTGTAATGGCGACCTCTGTCAATTCACGCAGGAAAGGCTCTTTAATCTCCAGCAATCTGCCATAGCGGACAGCCCTTCTGATCAGACGCCTCAGAACGTAACCCCTACCCTCATTACCCGGCAATACACCATCAGAGATCATCATCATGGCTGAACGCACATGATCGCTGATAACACGTATAGCAATATCATCCTTCTTGTCCTTGCCATATTCTTTGCCACTGATTTCGCTGACCTTGTCGAGAATTGCACGAACTGTATCAACTTCAAAGAGGTTTTTGACACCCTGCATGATAACTGCAATCCGTTCAAGTCCGGCACCGGTATCGATATTCTTCTGCTTTAGTGGCGTGTAGGATCCGTCCTCTTCACGGTTAAACTCAGTAAAGACAAGATTCCAGAACTCAACGTAGCGGTCACAATCACAACCGACGTCGCAATTCGGATCATCACAGGCAAAATCAGGACCTCGGTCGTAGAAAATCTCGGAACACGGTCCACAGGGGCCTGTCCCATGCTCCCAGAAATTATCTTTATCAAAGCGACGCATACGGTCAGCAGGCATCCCGACTTCTTCATGCCAAATATCATAAGCCTCGTCATCATCACAGTGAACCGTTACAAGCAGTCTTTCCTCAGGCATTTCCAGCCACTCTGTTATAAATTCCCAGGCCCAGACAATAGCTTCACGCTTAAAATAATCACCGAAAGAAAAATTACCCAACATCTCAAAATAAGTACCATGCCTGTCAGAAATACCCACATTTTCTATATCGGGCGTACGGATACATTTTTGACAAGTGGCAATACGTTTGGACGGTGGAGTAGCCGCTCCGGTAAACCAATTCTTCATTGGGGTCATACCTGCATTTATCAGCAGAATTGAAGGGTCATTTTTCGGTATCAGAGAAAAGCTTGGCAATATAAGATGATCTTTTTCCTGAAAAAACTCAAGAAAGATTGATCTGATGGTGTTTAAGCTAAGAGGCTTCATACATTGGACTCCTTAAAGTGTTTATTCTAATTATCCTATAATTTAAAGGCGGCTGACGCTGTGTCCTGAAGAACATGCGTCGCCGCCCTTTATTCTATATCTTTTATCCCCGTCTTACAAAAAACAAGGACAAATCCGGTTCACCGGCTTAATCTCCGATCATGGCATCCAAGACTGATTGTGGAGGTACCAGGAGTTCTTCGCCGGTAAAGATATTGTCGCCAACTGCTTTACCGTTATACTCCATAAAGGCTGCATAGAGTTCATCAGTATAGCTTCCATATGATTCCATCATTATGCCCCAGGGCGAATCACCGGCCTGAACAACATAGGTCGAATCAGCTGGCTGTGGAGGTGTTTCGGTCGGGTCTTCAGTCGGATCGGTCGGCTCATCTGTAGGATCAGGATCTACCGGCGGTACTATCACCGGCGGCGCTTCAGTTGTCCTGACAGGTGTAGTCGGTACAGATTCCGTTGTTTCCGGATCATCTCCACCACCGCCCAATAGTTTGATTAAGGCGAATATACTCAATATAATTATTGCTATCAGAACTACATAGAAGATGATCTGCTTGTTGCGGGAAGAGCGGGCATATCTGGCACGCTCATTATCCTCGTCATAGTAATAATCATCATCTTCATCATCAAGATAGCTGTCATCCCAGACCTGGCCTTTGTAGCTACTGCGACTGTATCCATCATCCTGGTCCGGAACATCGTCATAGATTTCACTTTGTCCGAAGCGCCTGCGCTGATCTTCGGGAGACGTGTAGGCAAAACCTGGAACCGCTGACATCCCATCATCTTTTATCTGATCAAAAGATGCCGTTTCATCATCCGGATCAGAATATTCCGGCCTGAATGCGGCATTAGTATCATCAACTTTTGC